>VOFD01001420.1_pt1 | contig 31585 bp, 62 predicted proteins | sample 5384101 | NCBI WGS metagenome assembly VOFD01 (sample SAMN12384723, study PRJNA508395) | human gut metagenome | isolation source: healthy gut C | host: Homo sapiens
GCTATGCCAAAGTGCATAAAAGCAGGGCCGCAAGGAGCCTCCAGTACTGATGCTCATATACTATCAGCGGCTCATAGCAGGCTCCGTAGCGGAGCATCATGGTCATGTCGTACCCGTGCGTCCCTGGCTGGTCAGAAAGAAGAACCAGAGCACATTGGCCCTATGAGCGCCGTATTTACATATGTTTTTGGGATCTATATCGTTCATGCCCATCACAGCTTTCCTGCGGAGGAAGTCCTCCGCATAGGAAAATGTATCCCCGATCATGCGCAGCTCTATGCGGATGTAGCTTAAGAGGTTCCGAAGCTCAAATCTCCGTCTCCTGCAGCTTCCAAGTCCGGTGATCCCCTGAAAGCCCCCCCGAAGGTAGTCCCTTCCAAAGCCCTTCCTTATGAAAAATACCTGCTTTATGGCAGTGCCGACGAGGAGTCCTGAAGGTTCAGGATCAGCATGAGGATCGGCATGTTTTTATAGCTCAGCCAGATGTTGTTCCTGGCAGCCAGCCTGACCTTGAAGGAGTTGTACTTTGAGCCTGATAGTGCCGCTGCCCACATGATATATGTGGGCCTCGGGGACATAGAGTATGTCAAGGCCCTCTATGCGGGCCCCGAGCTGAGATCCAGGTCCTCCAGATAGCAAAATGCCCGTATCGAAATACTCCCCGGCAGCGGTAGCTCTCTCCATCCCCTGCCCCTCGTAGCCTTTGCTCTCCCCTTTATGGCTTTATGCGTGAAAGCAGGTCCCGGCGATATAAGGATGCACCTGCGCAGGCGGAAAGACCTGAGCCCCTCCGCTGAAACTTCCGGGCTCTCCACTGACTGGCCGACTCCCCGCTGGAAGCGCCCAGCCAAGGAGGTTGTAGCCGTCTCCCGCATCGTCCAGGAGCTCCTTGTGATAGAGCTGTATCATGCGCGGAGACGCGGCAAAGAGCCTGCCTCTTCTGTCCTCATCAAAGGCCCTTACAAGCTCCCCTATGAAATCCGGCCCGGCTCAGTATCGTTGTTAAGAAGCAATACCAGCCCGTGTCTGCTGCCCTATGCCTATGTTGACAGCCCCCGCAAAACCCGTATTTTCCTTATGAGTATGGCCCTGAGCTCAGGTCCGGGCCTTTATCCACTGCCACTGATGCCGTGGAGCATTATGACGGTGACTCTGTTATCCACTATAAGTAGCCACAAAGTCCGTGTATGTTGCGCACTGAGCGCAGACATGCACGGCTCCATAAATCTGAGTCCGTTATAATTTGGAATTATGACGGTGACTCTGCTCATTTTTACTTTACGATATCTGCCTTGAAGCTCTTTCCGGGATCTCGGGAGCATCGATATCGAAGATGTCGAGTATGGTCTTGGCTATGTCGCAGAAGCCGACTCTGTCCCAAGGCCTGCTCCCTCCTTAAGCTGTTTCCTTGCCATGGGCCACGAAGGGGGATGTACTCCCTGGTATGGTCGGTTCCGGTAAACCGGGATCACAGCCATGGTCTGCAGTGACCATGATGATATCGTCATCATTCATCTGCTTCTCGAATTCTCCGAGCCACTTGTCGAACTCGGTGATGGCATTTGCATAGCCGTCTATGTCCCTGCGGTGTCCATAGATCATGTCGGTCTCCACCAGATTTACGAAGCAGAGTCCCTCAAAGTCCACGGGAAGGAGGGCTGAGGTCTTTTCCATGCCGTCTGCATTTGGACAGTGGGTGTGGTGTACTCGCAGTCATCCACATCCCTTGCCTGCAAATATATCCTTTATCTTGCCTATGCCTATGGATGCCTTGCCGGCCTTCTGAAGCTCGTCCAGCATGGTATCTCTGGGTAGGCATGAGGAGAAGTCATGACGCTCTGCAGTCCTCTTTGAAGTCTGCGGCACAGGTGCCCTCGAAGGGCCTTTGCTATGACTCTGCCCACTCCATGGTCGCCTACCAGCATCTCCCTGGCTATATGGCAGTAGCGATAGAGCTCATCCAGAGGCACTATGCTCTTATTTGCAGCTATCTGGAACACTGAATCGGCAGAGGTATAGACTATGAGAGCGCCTGTCTTAAGATGCTCCTCTCCGTAGTCCTTTATGACCTCAGTGCCTGAGTAGGGCAGGTTGCAGATGACCTTCCTGCCTGTACGCTTCTCAAACTCCTCTATGACCTCCTTGGGGAAGCCGTTTGGATAGGTGGGAAGGGGCTTCTCAGAGATGATGCCTGCTATCTCCCAGTGTCCCACGGTGGTGTCCTTACCCATGGATATCTCCTGAACCTGCCGTAAACGCCCTCGGGCTCACCCACATAGTCATCCTTTGCGGATCGGGCTCGAAGCCGTCTATATGGAAAAAGTCCCAGTTTCTCCATATTGGGACAATGGAACTTGTCGGACTCCCTGATGCTCTTAAGGGTGTTGGCTCCCACATCTCCGAACTTGTCCGCATCAGGCTCATATCCGCAGCCCATGCTGTCCAGCACTACCAGAAATACTCTCTTTATCTTTGACATTTTCACTGCTCCTTTTTCCTTCTGTATGAGATCCTTGATGGCCTCTATGGCCACCCTGATGGCTCTGTCGGTATCATAGACCTGAGGGTCCTCAAGTCCCAGCTCACGCCTGGTCTGGTTAGCTATGACCAGGAGCACCGAGCCTGCCCCTTACACCTCTGGCTGCAGCCACCGTAAAGAGGGCTGCTGACCTATCTCGGAGCAGAGGGCTCCCATGTCGAGCCATGCATCCCATCGGTTTGAGCTGGCCGCCGCAGGCATGCTGTCCGGGCTGTGCTGTCCGTAAAAGCTGTCCCTTGCACTGGACCACGCCGGTATGGTTGCTGAATCCAAGTCTGTCTGCTGCATCCTTGAGGGCTCTGGTCACCTCGAAGTCCGCCACTGCCGGCCACTCTATGGGGGGCGTACTCCTTGATGTGCCCTCAAAGCGTATGGCCCGGTGGCTATGCAGACGTCTCCCGCCCATGACCTCCTTCTTCATGCCTCCCGCAGTTCCCTACCCCATAAAGGTATCGGCTCCGCAGTGGATCAGCTCCTCCATGGCTATGGATGCTGAGGGCCGCCTATGCCTGTAGACGTGACACTGACAGGCACCCGCAGAGCTTGCCCGTATAGGTCACATACTCCCTGTTCTGAGCCACGAATGCTGGCTCATCAAAATACTTCGCGATCTTTTTCACATCTTCCGGGATCTCCGGGGAAGTATGACGTATCGTCCTACCTCCTCCCTTTTTTACATGGATGTGAAATTGCCCCTCGTCCTGTTTATAAGCAATGCCATAATCGCACCTCCATAAATATGCCCCCGGCCCTATACCCCAAAGATGCCGAGGATGAACTGTATGATAAGATTGTTCTGGTATATGAAGCTTAAAAACTCGCTTGCCTCCGTCTGAGAAAGTATGGCTGCGCTCAATGACCAGGTAGGCGTAAGGGCCGCTATGGCCATGGCGATCCATACATATATAACGCCCTCCGCAAGGCCTATGGCTGCACCCCAAGCTGATTGAGTCCCGATACCACCGGCAGGGCCGTGATCAGGTCAAATACCTTTACGAGCAGCCGAAGTATCAACCTGATCAGTATGAACAGTACCAGGAAACAGATGATATTGAGCACCACCTTCCCAGGGCCTGTGCGGCATTTTCCATGAGTCTGTCAACTCCTATGAGCTCATAGATCCCGCCCGGCTCCATGAGCTGTGAGCCCTCCATGAGGCTGTCCGACAATCCCTTTCCCAGGCTCTCGGTCAGTCCCGAAAGTATCCCCTCCTCGATGAGGAAGGCTCTGGTATGGGGAAGCACCAGATCCGCCAGTGCCAGGGCTATGAGTATGGAGGCCGCTGAGAGCAGCATGCGTATGAGCCCCCCGGTAGTGTCCGTAGAGCGTCATGGCGGTCAGGAATATGACCACCACCAGAAAAACCTCTTTTCCTCTTATGCTATCAAGTATATCCATATCCTAAAGCCGCGTCCCACCTATGTCTGGGCCTCCTGCAGCTCAATATATAAAATCCTCCTCCTTAAGTATCAGAAGTCCGTTCTTGTCGTACTTGAGCTGAACATGCCCTTCAGCCTCTTGCCGATGGGAGGCTTCTCCGCCCTGTCGGCGGCCTCCTCTATGAGCCTGACTGCATTTGCCCTGGTAAGGGGTATGCTGTTATCCTCCTCCATGAGCTCTATACGCTCGTAAAGGGCCAGCATGCTCTTGCCGGTGATGCTGCAGTCTATCTCAGATGCGTACTGACAGCAGTACTGGGCAAAGTCGTCTATCTCCATCTCCTCATTTTTATCCCTGGGAGCATTGACCTTCAGGTTGCTGTGAAGCTCCACGTTCTGCTTCTTGCTGCCCTGCTTTGCAGGCTTTTCGGGCTCCTCCTCAGGATCGTCCTCAGAGGGCTCCTCATAATCATCCCTCGTCGTCCTCATCATCGTAGGGCTCGTCGGAGTCATCATAGTCATCGGCATCGTCCTCATCCAGATCTCCCCTCGTCCTCGTACTCCTCGTCGAAGTCCGACACCAGGTCGCAGAGTCCGAAGATCTCCGGCTTCCTTTGCCTCTATGCGGTCCAGTCCTCGGGCACGTCTATGAGCACTACTATGGTGCCGCTCTCATCGGTCCTGAGTATCCTGTATATGCTGTCCAGCACCGCAGGGCTCAGATCGCCCGCATGCTCGACTATGAAATCCTTGCCCTTTATGCGCTCCAGCACTGCATCGGTGAGGCCGCGCTGATTGAGCTTCTCCGCCGTGGTCTTAAGGGCAGCATTTTGTATGTTGAATTCCTTATGTATGGCCTTGAGTTCATCCCCTGGCTATGTCAAAGCCTGACTCTGCATCCTCAGCCTCTATGATCATGTGATGCTTCCTGACAGGCTCAGTGGGTACGTCTCCACCTCCGGCTCTGCGGAAGGTGCGGGCTCTGCGACAGGCGTGGGCTCTGTAGCAGGCGCAGGCTCTGTGGCAGGCTCAGCCTGGGGAGCTTCAACGGCCGCCGGAGACGCCTTAGGCGCTGTCGCTGTCTCGGCTGCCGCCTCAGCTGCTGTCTGGCTCTCAGCCTTTTGCTGCCGGAGCCTCTGCGGGAGCTTCGGCTGCCACCTTGTCTATCTTTACGGGAGTGCGCTCTGCGGCTGCCTCAGCCTTTCTGTCAGCCTCCACCACAGGTGCTATGACCTCCTTGGAAAGTCCGGGTGCAGGAACAGGCTTCACGCTCTCCACGCTGATGCTCACTGCGGGACGTCCGGCAACTATGCCTGCCGCCTGCTTCATGGCATTTTTCCTGGCGGTCTCAGCGTCCATGCGGGCCGCCGATGCCGCTGTGGCTGCTGCCTTTCCGCCCTTCAGTATGAAGCTGCGTAGCTTCTTTCACTCTGGACTCATCCAGGATGATGGTCCTTTCTTCCTCTGTATCGTGTATCTCAGCCTCCGGCTCCGCCGTAAGCTTCTTACCTCCCTTGAAAGCTCCGCTGTCATATCAGCTGAAGGAGCCTGAGGCTCCTCCTGGGGCTCAGGGGCTTATCAAGTCCGCAGGCCTTCAGGTACTGCTCAAAGGCCTTCGTCTTCATTTTCATATCTGATGGCTGCCAGCTCATCGCTGATCTCCTCGGGCGCGGAGCCTCAGTGGCCTCCGGCTTCTTCCTCTCATCTCCGAGGATCTGCTTCTGGGCAGCCGTAAGATCGGTATACTTGGCCTTGAGCTTCATGGCCATTTTTCCGAATATCTGCCTGCGCCGAAAAAGCAGGGCTATGCGGTCACAGACTGCCGCACATTCCCTTCCGTAGCCGGCCTCGTCATATACCTTTGCCAGCTCATAGAGCCATCTCTCATCGGGATCTGTAGTCGTGTACTCCGAAAGCTCCGTGATCTGCTGATCCAGGGAGGCTCCTCCCTTCCTGAGTATCATATATGCAGGATATGGGCTCCGGCGTCATCGGGAGCCACATCCACGAATTCATTGTAGTAGTCCTTGGCCTCCTCCAGGTCTCCGGCTTTACTGAGAGCTCACAGAGCTTGTAAAGGAGACGCTTGCCCACGGGAGCACGCTCAAAAAGGCCATCAGGAGCTTGTCCCTGGCCTCGTCGTATTCGCCGTTTTTCCTCATAGACCGATGAAGCAAGGGTCAGCAGGTTGATGTTGCGCACCCGGGACCAGTCTATGGCATCAGCTATCTTCATGGCAGTGCCATAGTCTCCCTCCTCGACTCTCTTTTTGATCTGATCTACCTTTATGTTGAATTCGTACTTGTCCATCACATCTCCGTCCTGCCGAGGAGCGCCCTCTCCAGGGTGACCTCGTCCGTGTTTTCTATATCGCCGCCCACCGGCACGCCTGAGGCGATGCGGGTGACCTTTATATCCAGGCCAAGGGTCCTGATGAGCTTCAGGATATACATGGCCGTGGTCTCTCCCTCAAGGGAGGCATTGGTCGCGATGATGACCTCATCACAGGCCGGCTGGCCATCCGGGCCCTGCAGTCTCTGCATCAGCTCCTTTGAGCCTTTATGTCGTTGGGTCCTATACCGAGCATCGGGGAAATGGCCCCGTGGAGCACATGGTAACCTCCGTCATAACGCCCCGTGCGCTCATAGGCCGCCAGATCCCTGGGGTTTTCCACCACCATGATCTGTCTGTGGTCCCTCCTCTGGCTCTGGCATATGGGGGCAGAGCTCCTCATCCGTAATGGTGAAGCACTCCCTGCAGTAGTTGGCATGCTCCCTGGCATCCACCATGGCGTCCGCCATGCTGCGGACCTGCTCCTTCGGCATGTTTATGATGTGGAAGGCCAGCCTCTGTGCTGTCTTGGCTCCTATGCCCGGAAGACCCTGCAGTTCTTCTATAAGCCGGTTTATATGGCTTCCATAATAATCCATCAGATGCTCAGGCCTCCGAAAGCCGCCAAGTCCTCCTGCCAGCTTGCCCATGATCTGTGCGTTGGCCTCATCAGCCTGTCTGAGGGCCTCATTTACCGCCAAGGGACCAGATCCTCCAGCATCTCCACATCATCGGGATCACAGGCATCGGGATCTATGGATACTGCGGTCACGGCCTTCTTTCCGCTGACGGTGACCTTTACCGCCCCGCCGCCGGACTGGGCTGTAAACTCCTTCTCCTCCAGCTCCTTCTGCTGCTCCTCCATCTGACGCTGCCTACGCTGCGCCTGCTTCATAAGATTATTCATGTTGCCGGGCATCATGCCGCCCGGAAATCCGCCTCTCTTTGCCATAGCTATGCTCCTGAAAATGTTCTATACTGCGTTATTTTAAATAAGTTTACGGGTTTGTATACTTAAATTTTTATGTACTGTCTGCCGCTTCCTTCCCTATGGGCAGCCATACTGAGTCTCCCCACGCTTATCCCTCTATATCCACCGGGAAGTTTATCCGCGCCAGCTCCTCATCGGTTATGTGGTCTGCCTGGGCCTCGATCTCCCCTCGTCTTGCCACTCTGCCTCCGAAGCGGAGCTTTCAGTCCCAGCTGCTCCTCACAAAGCTCCGAAAGCCTTTGAGTCCATTTTCCTCCTTGTTTGTGGAGGCTATCTTGAAATTCATGCTGGACTTGAACACCACCACCGGCCTGCCGCCCTCCTCCTTGAGGATGGCATTTTCATATACGTATCTGTTGGTGGGCGAAAGCTGGGGCACGAGCATGCTCCAGTTGCGCCTGATGATGTCCAGCGGGTCTCCAGACGAAGCCGCAGGCTCCTGGCCTCACTGGTGCTGCCGGCTCAGGCTTTACAGTAGCCACGGGCTCAGGCCTCTGGGGCGCTGTGGCTGAGTCTGCATCTCTGCTGTAGTATCATCCCAGGGCACCGGATCAGACTTTGCTGCCTGTGGCTCAGGCCCTTTATGGGCTCCGTATAGGTTTTGGCCGCCGTGGGAGCTGCAGATACTGCAGGCCTTGTCGCGACAGTGTCGCCCCTCGGTGCAGAGCACTATGAGTTCCACCTCAAAAGGGTACGCTTCTGGGGCGCAGTCCTCAGGCGGTTTGAAAGCTCCGCAAGCCTTTTGCATGATATGTATCAGCCTGTGCTTGTCAGCCAGGGCTGTATCCTCCCGGAACCTGGCAAGATCCTCATCGGAGGCATCCAGTATGTCCTCCGGATCGTCAGCGCTCATGCACAGGAGCACGTTGCGCAGGTACCAGATGAGATCATTTACGAACTGGGCTATCTCCCGGCCTGCAGACACGGTCTTGGATACTTCCCTGAGAGCCCCCTCTATGTCGCCTCCGCATATGGCCCGGTAAAGTTCTGAAAATACCCTGATGTCTGCGGCTCCGAGCACCTCCAGGGCCGCATCATAGCTAAGCTCCCTGCTCCCCTATGAAGGAAAAGCAGCGGTCCAGCAGGCTGAGGGCATCCCTCATGGAGCCATCGGCGCTCCTTGCTATATATCTGAGGCCCGGTCCTCTGCCCTGTGTCCCTCGGCAGAGCAAAGCTGTGACAGCCTTGCCTCTATGGTCTCTGTCTTTATCCTTTTTAAAATCATAGCGCTGGCATCTGCTCAGTATGGTGGCAGGCACCTTCTGAGGATCCGTGGTGGCCAGTATGAATATGACATAGGCCGGCGGCTCCTCCAGGGTCTTTAAAAGCGCATTGAAAGCCGAGGTGCTGAGCATATGCACCTCGTCTATGATGTAGACCTTGAACCTGCCCTCCACAGGGAGGGTACTCCACCTCTTCCTTTATCCTGCGGATGTCGTCGACGCTGTTGTTTGAGGCAGCATCGATCTCAAATACATTCATGGAGCCCTCGGAGGCTATGGCTCTGCAGACACTGCACTCGTTGCAGGGGCTTCCCCCATGCTCGGCAGCATGCTCACAGTTGACTGCCCTGGCAAAGATCTTTGCCAGAGTAGTCTTGCCCGTGCCGCGGGTCCCGCAGAAAAGATATGCATGTCCTATGCGGTCCGCCACTATCTGATTTTTTAAGAGTCGTAACTATGGCCTCCTGTCCGCATACGTCCTCGAACACGGCAGGCCGCCATTTGCGGTACAATGCCTGATACGCCATGCAGCTATATACTCTTTAAAATGATGTCAGGCCCTGTCCTCAGTCTCCGAAGGATATACCTACGGCCTTGGCCTGCTTGATGATGTCTGACTTGGGATCGACGGTCTTGAGCTTGCCGGCTATGTCTGCCAGAGGCACGGTCGTGATCTTCTGCTTCGTGCGGGCCATCATGACTCCGAACTCTCCCCGCTTTATGCACATGGCTGCCTCTGCACCCAGTCTGGTGGAGAGCACTCTGTCATATGCGTTGGGCACGCCGCCCCTCTGGGTATGTCCGGGGACGGTGACACGCACCTCCGTACCCAGCGCCTCGCTGATCTGGTCAGCCAGCTCGTAGGATATCGAAGGATATATCTTGCCCTTTTCCTTCTTTTTCTTGAGCTCCTTCTTGCCCATCTTGGCCTCTTCCTTGGTGATGGCACCCTCTGCCACTGCCAGTATGGAGAAGCCCTTTCCTGACTTGTTCCTCTCCTTGATGGCGCTTATGACCTTCTTGGGATCATAGGGTATCTCGGGTATGAGGATGACGTCAGCGCCGCCTGCGATGCCCGCATTGAGGGTAAGCCATCCTACCTTATGTCCCATGACCTCGACTATGAAAACTCTGCCGTGGGAAGCGGCTGTCGTATGTATGTTGTCTATGGCCGCAGTAGCTATGTCCACTGCAGACTGGAACCGAAGGTGACCTCGGTGCCCCAGAGGTCGTTGTCTATGGTCTTGGGAAGGCCTATGACATTGAGTCCCTCCTGGGAGAGCCTGTTGGCCGTCTTGAGAGAGCCGTTGCCACCAAGCACGCAAAGCGCATTGAGACGCAGCTTCTTGTAGGTTTTTTCATGGCCTCCACCTTGTTGAGACCATTTTCATCCGGCTCATCTATATATTTGAAGGGTGTGCGGCTGGTACCCAGCAGTGTACCGCCTCTCGTGAGGATGCCGGAAAAGTCCGAGGGCTGCATCTTACGGTAATCCCCCGTATATAAGTCCCCGATAGCCATCCTCGAAGCCGATGATCTCGACCTCAGTATCATACATGGTATAGAGTGCCTTTGCTATGCCCCTCATGGTGGCGTTGAGCGCCTGGCAGTCGCCGCCGCTGGTCAGAAAACCTACTCTCAACATAGTATCCCCCCTTCTGCCTGTATGGCTTCATGAAGCTGTGGGCCCAAGGCCCTTATCACATCCCTGTGAAAAACATTTTGATATTTTTAAGTTTATCATCAGGGGGCTCTAATTCAAGTTCAATCTATGCCACGAAGCTCTACGCTCCCCCACATAGGGGCGTACGAGCTCCGCATATTCAAGGAGCTCCTCCTTTGAGGGTGAGCCAAAGCCCGCCTCCAGATCAAGCACCATGTCGCTCTCCTTGTAGCACTGAAGATAATATCTGCCGCAGCCCTCTATGAAAGGGCCCAACTCCTCAAAGTCCTTCCTCACATGGATGCCGTCCACCACCGTGGTACGGAATTCATAAGGCAGGGAGCCTTTCCTCAGTATGTCCATGCTCTCCCTGACCCTTGAAAGGATGCGCTCAGAGGCCTCATCCGGAAGCCCTGCCGCCTTCATGTAGCCTGAGGGTCCGCTCTTTATGTCCATGGATACAAAGTCCACAAGTCCCGCCTCGATCATGGCCCTGAGGGTCTCCGGATCGGTGCCGTTGGTATCCAGCTTTATGTCAAGGCCCGTGGCCTCCTTTATGCGTCTCGCAAAATCGGCAAGATCCCTCTGGGCGTAGGCTCGCCTCCTGAGATGACCACTCCCTCAAGAAGCATTTTCCTTTTCTCCAGAAACGCAAAGATCTCCTCCTCGGGTACTCTGAGGGAAGATCCTGATCAAGAAGCTCTGAATTGTGACAGAAGGGGCAGCGCAGGTTGCAGCCCCTGTAAATATGGTACATGCCACATGTCCCGGATAATCCAGGAGGGTGGTCTTCATAAATCCGCATATCTTCATAATATAAATATACCTCTGTATCTCTTAAGCTGTCAGCACATCCGAAAGGTCCGAAAAGTCCTGGAGGGAAAGCCTCTCGCCTCTTATCCTCGTGTCAAGGCCGAGCTCCTGAAGGGCCGCCTCCAGCTCTGCCTTTGGTAATCCAAGGCTCACATCGTTCGACACTGCATTGATCAGGGTCTTCCTTCTCTGGGGAAAATGCTGCCCTTATGAGCCTGAACATATGATCCGGAGACCTTGGTGTCACGGCAGGTTCCGGTCTCCTGCTGAGCTTTATGACCGCCGAGCTCACATCGGGCCTTGGCATGAAGCAGTTCGGCGGCACATTGGCTATGATCTCGGCCTCGGCATGATAGGCCACTGATAAGGTCAGCACTCCGTAGTCCTTGCCTCCGGGGGCGGCCTGCATGCGCTCCGCCACCTCCTTCTGCACCATGACGGTGATGGACTCTATGTCCGCATCGCTCTCCAGCAGCTTCATGACTATGGGCGTAGTGATATAATAAGGAAGATTGGCCACCACCTTGAAGGGCCCGGGATACATGTCACGAAGCTCCGTGTCCATGATGTCCGCATTTATGACATCCACGTTGTCGTAGTCAGAAAGACTCTTCTCCAGGATGGGATCAGCTCCCGGTCTATCTCCACCGCCCTGACGTGGCGGGCCGCCTCGCAGAGCACCTGGGTAAGGGCCCCTATGCCGGGGCCTATCTCAAGCACGTCGTCCTCCTTTGTGATGCCTGCTCCCTGAACTATGCGGTCAAGGACCCTGCCATCTATGAGGAAGTTCTGGCCGAACTTTCTTTTTGAAGGCGAACTGGTTCTGCTTTATAAGCTCTATGGTGTTTTTGGGGTCTGAAAGCTTTTTAGTCATAGGTCAAATGCTTCTGAATTTTATGGTAATAAAAAAATCACGCACCCTGCGTCGAACGGCATAAGACATGCGTATCCCCCTTCAAGGACCTCTGCTAAGGCACTCCCACGGCACATAAGAGTCTTTTTGCTTAGTGCTGCTGCATTCCTGCCCTGACACGGTTCACAAATTCCTATTGCGCGGGACCCCGGCTTCAACGGCCCTGAAAGAGAACTGCCATGCGATAACTGCCCTCGGCAAGGCATCACCTCTGCTGGAGCGGATTGCAGATACAGGGCACCGCTATCTCCCCGGCTGCGTGAGATTTTATTGTATGATATATATGGGGAAATGTCAATGCTGCAGGAGCAAAAGAGCCGGGTGCATACCTGAGGGTGTCTGCTGCCTCAAAGAGGCGAAGGGCCCTCGGGCATGCGCCCGGCTCTATTTTATGATTTATAGGAGTGAAAAATGAAAAAGCTCAGTGTGCTCTTGATGCGGTGTTGCCGTCGGTATGTACGCCGGTGATGGAAAATACCACCCACTCGGCCACGTTCGTGGCATGGTCTCCCGGATCCTCTCGAAGTACTTTGCGATCATAAGGAGATCAAGCAGGGCCTCTCCGCTGTCAGGATTCTTGCCTATCAGGTCTATGATCTCTCTCTTTGACACCCATGAAGAGCTCATCCACATGGTCGTCGGCCTTTATGACTCCCTCAGCCAGCACCTGGTTGCGGTTTACGAAGGAATCCACGGCCATGGTCACCATCTTCATGGTGGCTGCAGCCATCTCCTGGATATTTACTGAGGAGCTGAAGTTCTTTACGTGGTCTGAGCTCAGGAAGGTGACTATGTCCGCTATGTCTGAGCACTGGTCGCCTATCCTCTCCAGGTCGGAGATCATCTTGAGTGCCGCGGAGATGACCCTGAGGTCTGTGGCCACGGGCTGCTGCTGAAGCAGGAGCTTCAGGCAGAGGCTCTCGATATCCTTCTCCATCTGATCTATCTCGCTCTCTGTCTGATGCACCTTCTCTATGATACGGGCCGTGATGTCCGAATCCGTGCCCTCAAAGGCATTTTCCTTTTTGCCCTGCATGGCGAGAGCCACCTGACTGATGGCATCCTCGCAGGTGGAGCCCATGCGTATCAGCATCTCATTCAGCGTGCTGAGCTGTCTGTCGTATCTGTTTCTCATATCTTAAGCTACCCCCCGATCAACCGAACCTTCCCGTGATATAATCCTCTGTCCTCTTGTCCTTGGGCATGGAGAATATCTGATCCGTATCGCCGTACTCAACCATCTCGCCCAGAAGGAAGAAGGCGGTCTGTCGGGAGATACGTACTGCCTGCTGCATGTTATGTGTAACTGATGATGATAGTATACTTTTCCTTGAGCTCCAAGGCAAGGTCCTCTATCCTTGAGGTGGATATGGGATCCAGCGCCGAGGTGGGCTCATCCATAAGGAGTATGTCCGGCTCTACTGCCAGGGCCCTTGCTATGCAAGAGCCTCTGCTGCTGTCCTCCGGAAAGTCCCAGGGCCGACTTTTTTGAGCCTGTCCTTGACCTCCTCCCCAGATGCCTGCGCCCTTGAGGGATCTCTCTATGATCTCATCGAGCTCAGCCTTCTTTGTGATACCATGAGTACGGGGGCCGTAGGCTATGTTGTCGTAGATGCTCATGGGGAAGGGGTTGGCCTTCTGGAACACCATGCCGATCTGGTGACGGGCTCATTGACATCCGTCTGAGGATCATAGATCTCATTTCCCCTGTACTGGATGCTGCCGGTGATCTTGACTCCGGGTATCAGGTCGTTCATGCGATTGAGCGACTTCAGAAAGGTGGACTTTCCGCAGCCGGAGGGTCCGATCAGAGCGGTTATGGCATGCTCGGGGATGTCAAGCGTTATGTTCTTGAGTGCCTGGGACTGTCCGTACCACAGACACATGTCCTTTACTGAGATTATACTGTTATTGTCCATATTTATTCCCTTGTGCTCCTGAAAATGTCAAGCCGTCCGGCTCATCCTCTCTTCTTCTTGAAATATGCTCCCACCATCCTGGCTGCCAGGTTTAGTATGAGTGCAAGTATGACCAGTATGGCTGCTATGCCGAAGGCCACCTCAAACTCACCCTGCTCCTTTGCGTACGTAAAGGGCGACCGTAAGGGTGGGCGCCGGCGCTGTGCAGGCCCTTCCAGAGCCCATTGACCGCATGTGCAAAGCCTGCGGTGAACAGGAGGGCTGCCGACTCACCAGTATACGTCCGGTGGAAAGTATGCATCCGGTGATGATACCATCGATACAGTTGGGAAGCACCACTGTCCTTATGACTCTCCATTTTCCTGCTCCAAGTCCGAAGGCGCCCTCTCTGTAGCTCTGGGGGGCACGGTCTTGAGGCTCTCCTGGGCGGTACGCATGATGGTGGGCAGGTTCATGATCACCAGGGTCAGTGCACCTGCAAGCAGGGAAGTCTGCAGTCCCATGAACTGGCAGAAAAACAGCATGCCCACCAGGCCGTATATGATGGAGGGTATGCCTGAAAGGGTCTCAGCCATACTCTATGATGCCTGCAAGCTTCTTGTTGGTCGCATACTCCGTCAGGTATACCGCCGCACCTACTCCCAGGGGAAGGACTATGACAAGGGATGCCAGCACTATGTATACGGTGTTGAGTATGTCAGGCAGTATGCCTATATTTCCCGAAAGATAGCTGGGCGCCGTGGAGATGAATCCCCAGGATAAGTTCGGCAGTCCTCTGAACAGCACATAGGCCAGTATAAATACCACCAGTCCGCAGGTGATCAGGGCGCAGAGCCATCATCAGAAGGACATGGTACCTATGTAAGCCTTCCTTTTTTGAAGGATAAGGGCTTTTTATCTGATTTGTATTTGTAAGAAGCATCCATAACGTCACTCCTTGTCATGCTTCATGAGGAAGTTGAGCAGCGCATTGATGAGCATGATGAAAAGGAAGAGCACCAATGCTATGGAAAACAGGGCCTGTCTCTGAAGTCCGGATGAATAGGACATCTCGCTGGCCACTGCAGTAGTCAGGAAGCGCACGCTCTGGAACAGGAATCCGGCATGTTAGGCGCATTTCCCGATACCATCATGACCGCCATGGCCTCGCCTATGGCACGGCCTACGCCAAGGACCACAGCTGCTGCTATGCCGCTCTTTGCCGCCGGTACTGACACCCTGAAAAATGTCTCTGTCTCGGTGGCTCCGAGGGCCAGGGATGCCTCCTCATATTCCTTCGGTACGGCCTCAAGAGCCGTGATGGATACATTTATGATGGAAGGGAGCGTCATGATGGCCAGTACTATGATGGCCGCAAAAAGGCTTGCTCCATCAGGTATGTCAAACATCTTCCTAATGCCCGGCACCAGTATGAGCATGCCCACAAGGCCGTATACAACAGAGGGGATGCCTGCAAGGGAGGCTGACTGACTCCTCTATGACCATCCTTACCCTGGGAGGTGCCACCTTGGCTGTAAATACCGCCGTCATGAATCCTACCGGCACGCCTATGACCATGGCGCCTGCAGTGCCGTATATACTGGTCAGTATGAAGGAAGTATGCCGTACTTGGGCTCGGCTGCCGTAGATGCCCATTCATCGCCGAACAGGAAATCCACAAGGCCTATCTCCTGATCGCCGGTATGCCTGCTATGATGAGGTATATGGTGATCAGCAGCACGCTGGCTATGGTCACCAGGCCAAGTATGAGGAAGATGAGCTGTACTATCGATTCTAAGTTTTTGTGCCTGTTCATGTTTTTCCTTTTTATCCGTAACGATCGGCAGACTGCTGAGTCTGCCGATCTTCTTTTGCTGGGCTATATACATCTATCTTATCAGTGGATAGCCACTGCACCTGCCTGAGCTATGAGGTCTGCTACCTCTGAAGACATAGCGTAGTCATAGAAGGCCTGAGCCTGAGCTGAAAGGGCCTCGCCGTCCTTGGTCACGAGCACAAAGGGCCTCTGGATCTTATAGCTTCCGTCTCTAACCGTATCCTCTGTAGGCTCTACACCGTCAACGGTAAGGGTCTTTGTCTGATCTGATACGGATGCAAGTGAAGCATATCCGATGGCAGCAGGGTTCTGGGAAACGGTGGTTATAACATCACCTGTGGAGGTGAGCTCCTGACGGTACTGGCAGAGATCCTCGGTGCCTGTGATGGACTCAAAGCCGTCTCTGGTGCCTGAGCCTGCCTCACGGCCTATGAGCACGATCTCCTCATCGTTGCCGCCTACCTCGCTCCAGTTAGTGATCTCTCCGGTGTAGATCTGAGCTATCTGCTCAAGAGTAAGATCGGTAACAGGGTTCTCGTTGTTTACGATGATGGCGATACCGTCCAGGGCAACCGTCTCTCCCTTAAGTCCTGCCTCTGTCTCCTCGTCCTTGAGGGCACGGCTTGAAAGTCCGATATCACAGCGTCCCTCCTGAACTGCAGTGATTCCTGAACCTGAACCGGTAGGATTATATGTAAATGTTACGTCGGGATGAAGCTGCATGAAGGACTCACCAAGTATGCCTATGACTGACTCCATGGAAGTGGATCCGTCTGTTGCAACTGCTCCTGAAAGCTCCTCTGCTGCTGCCTCTGCCTCAGTCTCAGCCTCGGTGGCTGCTGCCTCAGTCTCTGCAGCCTCTGCTGCTGTAGTTGCTGCCTCGGTGGCCGCTGCAGTGGTCTCCTGTGCGCTGCTTCCGCATGCGGTAAGTGCACCCATGGCGAAGTACTGCTGCCGCTACTATTGCTATAGATCTTTTCATAATAAAAATGCCTCCTATGATAATCATCTTTGATCGGGGACTGTGCCCGTCATTTCCTTTATCGATGGTTATCATAAAAAGGCATTTGTAAAATGCTCATCGCGATTATTGTAAAATCTTTGTAAAGAACAGCCTGCATCCGTTGTCCCAGGTGATGCGCTCGACCTCCTCGGGGCTCACGCCCTTTATCTGAGCTATCCTGTCCCTTACCGCCGGCAGATAGAGGGATGAGTTGCGCTCCCCTCTGTGAGGCGTGGGCGCCAGATAGGGACAGTCGGTCTCCAGCAGTATGTGATCGAGAGGCACATGCTCCAGCACCTTTGTGAGCTTTCGCTGCCCCTCATAGGTGACTACTCCCCCAAATCCCAGATAGTAGCCCATGGACACATACTCCTTTGCGGCCTCACTGGCATAGGAGTAGCAGTGCATGACCACCCGCTCTATGCCCTCCCTCTCTGGCCTTCCTCATGATGCTGAGAGTATCCTCTGAGGCGTTGCGGGAATGTATGATGACCGGCAGCGCCAGGTCCTTTGCCAGCATGAGCTGTTCCCAGAACCAGTGCTTCTGAGTCTCCTTGTCCACCTTTGTCCTCGTAGACCCCCGAACCCATGATAATCCAGGCCGATCTCCCCTATGGCCACCACCTTTTCATGGGACGCCAGCTCCCCAGCTCGTCTATCCAGCTCTCCTCCATGGCTCCGCAGTCATCCGGGTGGACTCCTACTGCGGCATAGAAGTGATCGTACTGCTCAGAGAGACGGACACTGTTTCATGAGCCCTCCAGGCGGGCGCCCACATTTACCACCCTTCCTATACCGTGCTCAGGAAGAGAGGCTATGAGCTCATCCCTATCCTCGTCAAACTCCCTTGAATCATAATGTGCATGTGTGTCAAATATCATAAGCTGCTCCCAAATATGCTCCTGCAGGTCCCATCACGGCACCTACCTGTTTGCAAAATACACCAGCGCATAAAAGGCCAGCATATGCGCAGGATAGAATATATAGAAAAAATATTTCATGGGGAAGGATCCCCGCTTGCCGTTGTAGAACCTGATGAGCACGAAGGACAGAGCCGATATGCAGTAGTAGCCAAGGCTCTCGGCCGCACTTACCACCGCTCCTGTGACGAGCTGTGCGTTGCGGTCATTGCGCAGCATATACATCAGGCATATGAGCACTACACCCACAGGCCCCAGGTCCGATCTCAGCAGGAAGGCCAACGCCGCCCCAAGTGCCATGATCAGCAGCCTGACAGGAAGGGGGTATCTGCGTGCCCTGCGTATGAAATAAAGGGCTGCCAGTGCTATGACATAGGTAAAGCAGACATTTTGATAGGACGGGTCAAACACCACATGTCTGGTAGCCAGGTCAAAGGGCACCTCCGATATGAACGCACACAGCAGCATCCTGATCATGTATCTGCGCTGATTTGAGGTATGTATGAAGCCCTCCGCCACAAGATACGCAAATATGGGAAATGACATCCGTCCCAGGAAGCGCAGCACCCTGGCCAGGGTGTACCATCTCTGTCCGAGCTCCGTAGCCAGGGCCAGGCTCCAGTACTCCGGATTGAGTCCGTATAGGACCCCGTTTTCTATGAGCATGAAGCCTATGCTGTCACAAAGCATAAGAAAACAGGCAATCATTTTTAACTGATTGCCTGAAAAACCGCGTAAGCTGTCTTTTATTGAATTCAAGCTTTATAGTCCTTGCCATCTGTCCTCTTTTTACCGGATACAGGGCCTCTCCTGAGGCTGTCTGCCAGGCTCTGTCCGGCCCGGATGCGACTCAGCCTATCTCGTCTCCTCCGGATATGGACTCAGGCTTGTCGGGAGTCATGAGGGATATCTCTCCGTCCTCGGACTCTGCGCAGAGCAGCATGCCCTGGGACTCTATACCGGCTATCTTCCTGGGAGCCAGGTTGCAGATGACCATGACCTTCTTGCCCACCATGGACTCAGGCTTGTACCACTTCTTGATGCCGGAAAGTATGGTGCGGGTCTCGGAGCCCAGCTTGACTGTCTCCTTAAGGAGCTTCTTTGAGTTGGGCACCTCCTCACAGGCTATGATCTCGCCAACGCGGAGCTCCATCTTTGCAAAATCATCGAAGTCGATGACGGGCTTATGCTCTATGGCCTTCTCTTCCTTCTCCTCTGCCGCCTCAGCCTCAGCTTCCTTAGACTTGAGGGCCTCGGGTATGAGTGACTCAGCAAACTGGAGCACCTGCTCCACGTCCTTCCTGGCAAAAAGCATCTCGGGCTTCTCAGCCACCCTGTTGCCGTTGGGATAAAGACCAAAGGTATCCATGTCCTCCCAGTTGCGCTTGTCAGTATTGAGCTCTGAGAGTATCCTCTGAGAGGTCTCGGGCATGAAGCTTGCAAGGAGGGATGCTCCTATGGTTATGCCCTCGGTCAGATTGTAGAGCACGGTCTTAAGAGCGCTCCTGCTTAGCCTCTGTCCTTGGCCAGTACCCAGGGCATGGTCTCATCTATGTATTTGTTGCATCTTCTGAAGATGTTGAAGGTCTCGGTGATGGCATCAGCCACCCTGAGGGCATCCATCTTCTCGTCTGCCTTCCTTGCACAGTCAAGGATGTAGTCCGCGAGCTCGTCATCCACGGCTCCTCCACATCGTTGTTTTCAACGATGCCACCAAAGTACTTGTTCGTCATGCTTATGGTCCTGGAGACCAGGTTTCCGAGGATGTTTGCAAGGTCGGAGTTGTATCTCTCGGTCATAAGCTCCCAGCTTATGCTGCCATCATTTTCAAAGGGCATCTCATGAAGCACGAAATACCTGACCGCATCCACACCGAACTCCTTTACAAGGTCATCGGCATAGAGCACATTTCCCTTGGACTTTGACATCTTGCCGTCTGCCAGGAGCAGCCAGGGATGTCCGAATACCTGCTTCGGAAGGGGCTGATCCAGGGACATAAGGAATATGGGCCAGTATATGGTATGGAAGCGGATGATGTCCTTGCCTACCAGATGAAGATCCGCAGGCCAGTACTTTTTGTACATGTCATCGCCGCTGTCAGTATCGGGATCATAGCCCACTCCGGTGATATAGTTTGTAAGGGCATCCGAGCCATACATATACCACATGTCCGGGAGCGAAGTCCACAGGTATGCCCCACTTGAAGGAGCTCCTGGACACGCAGAGGTCCTGAAGTCCGGGAAGCAGGAAGTTGTTCATCATCTCGTTTTTACGGGATACGGGCTGTATGAACTCAGGATGCGTATTGATATGGTCTATGAGCCTCTGGGCATACTTGCTCATGCGGAAGAAGTAGGCCTCCCTCGCTGGCCTTCTGTACGGGCCTTCCGCAGTCCGGGCAGCATCCGTCCTTGAGCTGTGACTCTGTCCAAAAGGACTCACAGGGGGTACAGTACCAGCCCTCATACTTACCCTTATAGATGTCTCCCTTTGTCATACATCTTCTTGAACATCTTCTGACCTTCTTTACATGGTCCTCGTCCGTAGTACGTATGAACTTGTCATAGGAGGTGTCCATCAGGTCCCAGATACGCCTGATCTCAGCTGCGACCCTGTCCACGAAGGCCTGGGGCTCGAGCCCCTCTGCTGCAGCCTTCTCCTCGATCTTCTGTCCATGCTCATCGGTACCGGTCTGAAACGGACATCGAATAGCCCTGCTCCTCCTTCTGTATCTGGCTATGGCATCAGCCAGCACTATCTCATAGGTATTGCCTATATGAGGCTTGCCCGAGGTATAGGCTATGGCTGTGGTGATATAATAGGGCTTGTCCTTATGTGCATTGTCTCTCATGTTCCATTTTACTCTCCCTTTAAAGCACAATAACCGCAAATTTTGCGGTTATTGTATCATAATATCGTGATATTTTCCAGTTACTTCACTGTAGCATAGTCATCATTGAAGCCTTACTTTAATCGTCATGGGGCCATAGGTCTCGCCGCCGACCACTATGGTCAGGCTGTCCAGGCCCAGATTCTCTATAAAGGTATTTGCCACGCAGGTCAAGTATCTGCTCCTCGGAAGCAGAAGTCATAGCCTGCCTTGAGCTCGTTGAGCTCGAGCCTGGCCTCGCCGCCCTCATTTGAAAATGCCACTATCTCGGTGCCTGCCTCCAGGATATCGTCCTGGGTCATGAGCCCTCCACAAGGCTGTCTGCCTCACAGACATCCACATACTCAAAGAGCTGATATATGCCATAGTTTGCTGCCGCATAAAGGCACACCATGGTGCCCTCCTCCAGGCGCACCTATGACCTGCTTATCCTCAGGATAGTTGGGGTTCATGGTGGTGGGCTGGGTCGCCATGACTCCGGGGCCTCCGTCCACTCCCGTAGGTGCATCGGCAGGTATGGAATAGGTGGAATCCGTAGAGGATATGATGCCTGATGCCTCTGTGGTCTGGGGAAAGGATGTCTCCCACCACTGCCGCTGAGGGGCTCGGTCATATCCGCAGCCGCCTCTGTCTCCGATGAGGAGCCGCAGGCTGAAAATGCCAGCGCTGCCATACATATGGTCATAAAGGTACAAATATATCTTTTATCTTCTTCACTTTAAAACAGCCTCCAAAATGTTCTTCAGGGCATAATACGCCCTCAAAGTTACCTACTGATTATATCAAAAAAATATTTTTATCTATATACAGATGTGCATAAAACCACAAAATCTTGCCTCAGAATGGATGTTTGATCCATATGCTAAAATCCTTGGCAAATCCGAAAGTAATATTGACGGCATCCGGGGCCTGACAGGTTTTTTCGCTGCAGGCCCTTTTATATCTATACTTATGTTATCTATGATCATAATAGATATCATACCAGCACTTGACATCATGAAGCAAGGTTATATAATAAAGAGGTCAAACAACAGAAAAAGTCTTCAGGGCAGGGTGAGATTCCCGATCGGCGGTAAAGTCCGCGAGCTTAGGCATGATCCGGTGTGACTCCGGGACCGACAGTATAGTCTGGATGGAAGAAGAGATATACGTTTATTTCACGTGTATTACACCCGAAGACCTTTTCGGGTGTATTTTTATTTCGGAGGTAAACGCATATGAATCAGACAGAAGCTTCAAAGTCAACAAAAGAGGATCGTGGTCACGGCCATGCTCTGCGCCATAGCCTATGTGGTCATGGTGGCTGTACATCTCAACATCTTGCCCGCAGCCCCCTTCCTCACCTATGATCCGAAGGACGTGATCATAACCATAGGCGGCTTCATCTACGGGCCTGCGGAGGTGCTGATCATATCCTTCATAGTGGCCTTCCTGGAGATGATAACCGTCAGTGATACCGGCATCATAGGCTTTCGTAATGCAGGTCATAGCCACCCTGTCATTTTCAGGTGTGGCCGCAGTCATATACAGGAGGATACACACCCATAAGGGCGGCCTGCTGGCCCCTCGTCGCAGGGACCATATGCATGGCCATCATCATGGTGCTCTGGAACCTGCTGCTCTCGCCCATCTATCTGGGCACTGACAGGGCCACGGTAGTCGCCATGCTGGTGCCTGCCATCATCCCCTTCAATGTGCTGAAGGGCATCATAAACTCGGTCATAGTCCTGCTCATATATAAGCCTGTGGTCAATGGGCTCCGCAGGACGGGCTTCGTAATATAAGCCTTGACGGGATCATAAAATTATGATATTCATAAATCAAATAAAGCTATGAGGTGAAAGGATGTTAAATATTTCCTGCAGATAAAGTTTATATGGATGGCTGAAGATAGAGCTGTTTTCCATGCCATCTTTGCGGGAAGGTTTGACATTTCAACGATTACAGGCAGATATACCGTACTTATCCACGGACTGCAGGGACTTTCCCGCAGTCCGTGTTTTTGTGCCGCGGCCCGGGTCAGTCATCCCCCGGTGCCGTAAAGGAGGTATGTGTATGTCCATGATAAAGGTCGAGGACCTGAGCTTTTCCTATCCGGGAAGCTATGATGATATATTTGAAAATGTAAGCTTTACCATTGATACCGACTGGAAGCTGGGCTTTGTAGGGCGGAACGGAAGGGGCAAGACCACCTTCCTGCGTCTCCTGATGGGTATGTATGACTACAGGGGCAGGATCATAAGCTCCGTAGACTTCGATTATTTTCCTTATCCGATAGATGACAGATCCCGCTATACAGAAGAGATCGTAAATGAGATATGCCCGGAGGCAGAGCAGTGGGAGATCTTGCGTGAGCTTTCCATGCTGCAGGTGTCCGATGAGGTACTGTGGCGTCCCTTTGAGACGCTCTCAAACGGGGAGCAGACAAAGGTGATGCTGGCCGCTCTTTTCCTTAACGAGGGACATTTCCTCCTGATAGATGAGCCTACCAATCATCTGGACACCCTGGGCAGAGAGCTGCTGGCCTCCTATTCAGCAAAAAAAAGAAGGGCTTCATACTTGTGTCCCATGACCGGCATTTCCTTGATGGATGCGTGGATCATATACTGTCCATAAACCGCATGAACATAGAGGTCCAGGCAGGCAATTTCAGCACCTGGTTCGAGGGATTTCAGAAGCGACAGGAGTCCGAGGCTGCGAGAGACAAGCGCCTCAGGGCTGACATATCAAGACTGAAGAGCTCCGCCCGCCGTACTGCCGACTGGTCTGATAAGGTAGAGGCCTCTAAGGTCGGAGCCGCCGATAAAGGCTATGTGGGTCACATGGCAGCAAAGATGATGAAGCGCTCAAAGTCCATAGAAAAGCGCCAGCAGAAGGCCATAGAGAAAAAGTCCCGGCTGCTCCGCAATGTAGAGACTGCCGAGGAACTCAGTCTTTCGCCCCTGCAGTATCACAGCGACCGGCTGCTTTCCCTGTCCGGAGTGTCAGTCAGCTATGACGGAAGGACTGTCTGCGGCCCTGTGACATTTTCAGTGCACAGGGGAGACCGGCTGATACTGGAAGGCAAAACGGCAGTGGAAAGAGCAGCCTGCTGAAGCTCATGACCGGGGCTCCCATAGAGCATACAGGGCAGCTGTCTCTGGGCTCCGGGCTCATCATATCCTATGTACCTCAGGATACCAGCTTCCTTTAGGGGAAGTATATCAGAGCTTGAGCAGTCCCAGGGCCTTGAGGCGCCACTTTTTCGGGCTATACTGCGGAAGCTGGGCTTTGAGCGGGTTATGTTTGAAAAGGATATGAGCGATTTTTCCGAAGGGCAGAAGAAAAAAGGTTCTGCTGGCAAAGCCTGTGTGAAAGGGCCCACCTCTATATATGGGATGAGCCTCTCAACTTCATGACATATACAGCCGCATGCAGATAGAGCAGCTTATCCTGGAGCACTGCCCCACCATGGTGCTGGTGGAGCATGACCAGGCCTTCCGGGAGCGGGTAGGCACCAGGCCGTTCTTTATAAGCTAAATGCCTCGAAAGCGGAGACATTGTTTATTTCACTGAATATTTCCGGCATTTATGCCATTTTTATTCAATAGGTTTCGGCAGGAATGAAAAAGGGTTCAGGCCTCTATCAGCTTTGACACATCCACCCAGTCCTTATAGCCTGAAGTCTGCTCAAGCTCTGGTATGGTGAGCTCTATGGCTGAGTTATCGCTTCCCGCAGCGGGAATACGGTCTCGAAGCGCTTAAGAGACTCATCAAGATAGACCTTTACCCCTTCCTTTATTGCAAAGGCAGACTCCCCATGGGGATGCCCCACCAGCTCCACGAGCTGGTCTCCTGTCAGCATCTTGGCCTTGGTATGGAAGGTATCCTTGAACTTGCGGTTATCCACCTTGACATCTCCCGCAAGAAGTATCAGTATAGGCGCCCGTCCACCATGAAGGACATGGTCTTTTGCTATCCTGCAGGGCTCCGTGCGCCGCCTTTGCCGCCAGCTCCACGGTCTCACTGGGAAAGCTCAAACCCAGTACCCGATCCTCCATGCCATACTGTTTGAAATACTCCCCTGACTGTCTCTACTGACATCCCCTGTTCCTCCTGAAAATGATAAATAAATATTCCAATTAAATCTCAGTAGAACTTGACTTGACTGCCTTTCATGATGTCCATCGTCAGAGGTTCTGCAGTGACATTTGAGTTTTACATGAGATCCAAGTATTTTAACTAAGTTTACACAAAAAAAGAGGATCTGTCAATGATGCCTCGATCCTCACTCTCTTGTAAAAGCCCGTATCATGGGGTCTGAGCTATTTCCTCCGCATCCATATGCTCCACATATATATAGGTATTACCCCGTATATGGCTGCCATAACCTTCTCTATATTCACTTGTCCTGCCCTGAAGCCCACTGTAACCTGCCGTCCCATTCATTTTCAGCAAAGCCGGTAAGCCTTTGAGCCTCTCTGCAAGACGCCTTACGAACCAGCGGAACCCCACGCCCTGACCCTGCCATAGGCACTTCAGTCTGTATCTTTCTGATATCATTATTCATCCAGTCCATGCCAGACACGATAGGACCTCTTTTCTGCATGCCCCGGTCAAGAGCAGCCTGCTTTTGGGCTTCCTTTTCCGTAAGTCCTTTTCCATAAGTGCTCTATATGAGGGGATATCCAGCTCATTAAGCATAACCGTGCCGGAGTCTTTTTCATCTTTCCTTGCCTGCAGGGCCTCTGCGGCATTTCTTCGGGAAAGCCCCTCTATGATGAGCACGTACTCCCACGGGCGAAAGCGTTACGGCCTCCCCAAGGGTGGTTCTTATGACCTCCTCATGCTTCTTTGTCATCTTCACGGCACAGACAGACCCGGCGGTCCTGTCCTAAGTTTATCGCAGAGATCCTTAAGGGTATCCTGCAGATGATGGGGAGCCTCATAAAGTATCATGGTCGTGTCTCGGATGAGAGGCGCATAAGCTCCCTTTCCCTTTCCTTCTTCTGCTTCTTTGAGGGAGGAAACCCACAAAAAGAAATGTCTTGAAGAAAATCCCGACAAAGGGTCAGAGCGTTTATGGCGGCACAGGCCCCAGGCACCCGGTCACCTCTATGCCCTCCTCTGCGCAGCGCCTCACCAGCACCTCCCCGGATCTGATATGCAGGGAGTCCCCGCATCCGTTATGATTGCTATATCCTCCCCCGTCCGGAGCTTTCCGATAAGCTCCTCAGCCTTTTTCATATTTGTTATGCTCATGATAGCTGGTCATGGGTGTCCTGATATCAAAATGGTTAAGGAGCTTTATGGAATTGCGGGTATCCTCAGCAGCGATAAGAGACGCTGATCTCAGCGTCTCTACTGCACGATAGCTCATGTCCCCAGATTGCCTATGGGAGTGGCCACTATATAAAGCTTTCCGTATCCGTTTTCAGACATGAAGACATTTACATCCTTCTTGATCTTTCGGTGGACTCTATGACTGCATCCATGAAGGCTCCGCGCACGGCACGCTCCTCCAGTATACGATTGCCCTGTATGGTCGTGCCTGCAGGGGAGGTGACCATGTCCTTGAGCACTCCCGGATGCCTGCCCGTAGACAGGGGCCAGGCGTCCTGTGCCGGCCATGGCTGCTGCAGCAAATTTGTAGGCCATGTCCCTGGGCATGCCCTCTGCCACCGCTCCGTCCGCCATGCCCTCCATGGCCAGACAGAGCCAGGCTATGGAAGCGCCGCCTATCTGTCCGGCTATGTCTATGAGCCTTTCCGGCATGACTACGGTCTCGCCGAAGCTGCCTATGAGCTCCAGCGCCTCATCCACCAGCCCCTGTTTTCAGGCTTTGAGGCCTCTGCCCTGAGACTTACTGCCGTACAGCCCTCTCCCACCATGGCGGGGGTGTTTGGCATGATGCGTATGAGCCTCAGGGGGCCTTCCAAAGCCCTCCTCAAAAAATGAAAGGGCTTGCCGGCAGCTATGGATATGACCACGGTATCATCGGAGACCACGTCCCTGATCTCATCTATGACCTCCTGCATGAACTGGGGCTTTACGCAGAGGAACAGGAAATCTCCGGCTCTGCGGGCAGCCTCCCGGTTGTCCAGGTGATCTCCAGTCCGTAGCTGTCCCTGAGCCTCTCCAGCTTCGGCATGGAGGGATTTGAGGCTATCATATCCTCCCCCTCTTATGAGTCCTTTGCCTGCTATGCCGCCTATGATGGCGGAGGCCATGTTGCCAGCGCCTATAAATCCTGCTTTCCTTCCTTTTTTCATATCCACGCTTCCTTCTCCGGACCCTGCTGCCCGGTATCGCTTTTATCCTCAGTCTTTTATTCCAAACTTGTAGGTGGTAAGGAAATACTTGACCTCATCCGCAAAGATGACCGGCTGCTCCCACTCTCCTATATTGATGGCATTGGGATAGAACTGGGTCTCCAGTGCAAAGCCGCCCCACTTTTTTATAATGAGCGCCGCCCTTGCAGTAACGCTCATTCATGGAATTTGCCGTATAGAGCTGTATGCCCGGCATGCCGGTATATACCTCCATGTATCTTCCGCTCTCAGGATCCCTGGCAGTGCAGGCCAGCTTCATCCTGCCAAAGCGATGATCCAGGCAGAAGTTGTGATCATATCCGCCGCCTGCATTTTTGAGCTGCTTGTTCTGTACCTCTATGTCCCTGCCTATGAGCTTGGGGCTCCTGAAGTCAAAAGGAGTGTTACTTACGGAAGGACCTTGCCCGTGGTCAATGCATATCATTTATCTCGCAGACTGAAGCCGCATCTATCCAAAGCTCCTGTCGAGTATGTTCCGCTGTCATGGCCTGCCAGGATTGAAATAAGGGTGGCAGGTGAAGTTGGCCAGTGTATCCTTATCGCCGGCCTGAAGTATGTATTCTATGATCAGCTCATTGAAATCAGTAAAGGTATAGATGATCTTATCTGAAAGGCGATCCGGGGATAGCCCTGGTCTCCCCGGGCTTTCCAGTCTGAAGATGACGAAGTCGGCGCCTGCTTATGCTGCCCCTCCTTGGCCTTGAAATGCCTTTTCTGAAGCACATTGGGGCCGCTGTGGGAGATTATTGTTGTTATTATTTTTGCCAGCTGATAGGACCTTTCCATCCAGGTGAACCTTCCTCAGCCTATGCGGGTTGGCATTCCTGCCCACTATGGAACCAAGGGATCCAGGATTGTTATAAAAGAGCCCCTGGATCATCATAGCCCAGAAGTACATCCTTGAATACCCCATCCTTTGTCCGGAGCAACAAGTCCCACCCAGGCTGCCCAAGATCGCTCACCGTAGCCTTGAGTCCGTTTTTGTTGGTCATCTCATAGAAGATGACCCCTGACCGTTTTTGGTCCTGCCGATATTCATTTTGTTGATCGACATAATACACCCCCCTTATCAGTAACCATATATATCGTATATCTCTCTGGTGTAAACACCCTTTGCTTTCATATATTCATGATGGGCTTTTCACCCCACCTCGGGCCTTCCTCCCTTTACCGCCTCCTATAAGCACCATATTGGCTTCCTGTCTATATAGGGATGGACGAACTTGATCCTTTTGGGCTCAAGTCTCACCTCCCTGAGAGCAGTGATTATCTATCCTGCAAGCCTCTGGGTCTGTGTACCATATAGAAATGTCCGTTCTCATGGAGCAGATCCGAGGCTGCCCTGGCATACATCTCCGAGATCACAGTAAAGCTCATGTCTGAAATGGATTTTACTGTCGCCGGGATTTTTGAGTCCGCTCTCCTTTTTCATATACGGATTGATGTCACCACATCTGCCTTGCCGATAAGCCTGAAAAGACAGCTCCTGTGTTCCTTTATATCTCCGTTTACTATGGTTATATGTTCTTGAAAGTCCATTGAGCTCACACACTTTTTTCTCCGCTATCTCAGCAACTTCAGGCTGGATCTCAGTCCGTATATCCTGAGGCCCTGGTCTTGGCCTTGAGGAGTATGGGGATGATGCCGGTGCCCGTACCCAGGATCCACGGCTGATCGCTCCTTTCCGGCTTTCACAAAAGCTGCTCAAAGCACCGCATCCATTCCGAAGCAGAAGCCTCCTTCCTTCTGATGATGCCATATCCGTTCCTCTCAGATCATCTATCCTCTCCCTGGGATACAGGGGCACTTCATTTTATATCCGGTCATATTTCCTTCCTCTTGTCATCCGGCCTCAGCCCTCTGGCTCGTGTCTGTTGAGCTTGACTTTTTCTTTTTTCATTCTTTTTCGAGGCTTTCCAGCTTCATGGAGTTCCTTTCCCTCTGAAGCCTCCTCTGCGGCACGCTTTCCGCGCTGTTTCTTCCGGCTGTTCCTGACCTTTATCTCATCCGCCTTATACTCACGGATCTCTTTTTCATCATTGGGCAGATTTATTTTACTACCTTTGACCAGCTGTTTCAGTATATTTACCGAATTGACCTCTCCGCGGAAGCCGTCTGCAGTCTCCACCTGGTCTCCCACAAAGGGAAGGTTTCTGTTGAGCCTCATAAACTTCCTCTTCATTCTTGAGGCAAGCACATGAGCCTTCCGCATAAACCGGATATTTTTACCGGATTGAGGAGAGATTCTGCTCCTTGGCCATCTTGATGGAAACGGGTACGAAATCGCTGAGGTAGCTGTGACAGCAGAGGGCCCTTCCGCAGACACCCAGGCCGCCGAGGATCTTGGTCTCATCCCTGACTCCCACCTGTCTCAGCTCAATCCTGGTGCGGAACACCTGGCCAAATCTTTTACCAGCTCCCGGAAGTCAATCCTCCCATCCGCCGTAAAATAGAAGAGAACCTTGTTGTTGTCAAGGTATATTCGCAGCCTATGAGCTTCATCTCAAGGCCATGCTTCTTGATCTTTTTCCCGGCATATCTTAAAGGCTTCCTTCTGCTTTTCGTTATTTTCAGCCTCGTGCCTTTTGTCCTCCTCGGTTGCTATGCGGATGATCTCCTTGAGAGGCTTTTTACCAGCTTGTCATCGGGGATCTCCTTACGTCGGTCACGACCTCTCCGTACTCCACTCCCCGGGCGGTCTCCACGATGACATGCATGCCCTTCCGGACATCCTTGTCCCCCACCGAAAAATCATATATCTTGCCCGCGTATCTGAAACGCACTCCTACGACTTTATTCAGTGATTCTCCTTCATCCTGCAGAGCATGAGCTCGAAGCTGAGCTCCGGATTGACGTTGGCCTTAAGCCTGGTCCTGCAGGTCTCTATGGCATCCATGATGTCCTCTATGCCCTCATATGAGCAGACGGGGCAAGCTCCATCATGGCCTTTCTTTCAGTTTTGAACAGCAGCCCGCCTATGTCCCTGGTGACCTTATACATCATAAGATCCCGGTACCAGAGCTGCATCAGGTCGAGCACATCACCGGTATCGCCGCATTCCGAGAGGCAAGCCTGCGGGCTGCATGAGCTATCCTTCCCGCATCCATGGTCCTCAGGCTCCTGCAGGTATCGGTCACGGCGGCATACATCTCCTTGAAGCCCTCCTCAGAGAGCAGGTCCTCAGCCCGGCCCACATTGCCACGGGAAAATGCCACTGCCAGATCGAGGCTCATGTCCTCAGCATCCGGAAAATGTCTTGAGATACTCCTTGACCATGCTGTCAGTCCTGGGCTTCAGCTTCAGCCTTATGACCCTGGAAAGTATGGTCTCAGGAGAGCCGCCTCGTCACAGCACAGCAGGAATATGGTCACATACTCCGGAGGCTCCTCCAGTACCTTGAGCAGGCTGTTCTGGGCCTGGGGATTCATGCGGTCCATCGGGAATGATATAGATCTTGCGGTCCCCCAGGAACGGCCTTATATCCCACCGTGTCCACTATCTGCTGCCTTATCTCATCCACCTTTATGACCTCAGGCTTTTCTGCCCTGAGCCATATGACATCCGGATGATTACCGCTCTCCACCTTTTTGCAGGAGGGGCATATGCCGCAGGCAGGCGCCATCCTCCCGGATGCTCACAGAACAGCTCAAGGCAGAGGGACCTGGCAAACATCTTTTTCCCCATACCCCCTTTTCTCCCAGCAGGAGATAGGCGTGGGAAACACTGCCCTGCTCTATGGCCTCCGAAAACTGTTCCTTTATTAATTCATTTCCTATGATATCCTTAAATCCTGTCATGCTCCATATCCCGATGATCTTGAAACGCAGCTTTCCAGATCCTCATTGAGGTAATGCTTGGCTTATGCCTGCTTCCCCTGATTTTTTCTTCTGAAAAATCCTCCCGGTCCGCAAGAAAACCTGCGGCAGACCTCGGCATAGTCCGGTTTTTCATGCATCTCCCTGTTGACGGCCCTGGCAGCCTCTCACCGTCCGGTATCTCTATAAATATATCCCTGAGCCTGTCCTCCCCGAAATAAGCCTTGAGTTTTACAAAGGCCTCCGGTGTGGCAAGCATCAGATAATCTCCAAGTCCAGGTCGATCTGCCTGTCGTCTACCGTGGCATAGCTCCAGGGCCCCCTGTACCGTCATATATACTTTTTTTCTATCAGCTTTCCTTCCTTTCAAAGCGTGACAGCTCTTCCTCCGTCACAAAAATGATGGGCTGCTCCATCCTTTTTCCTCCGTCCTGCATGGCCTTGTGGAGTACATCACATAAGACCTGAGAAGCCTTTTCTTTCTAAGCTCTTTTATAAACTGTATCCTTCGGATGCGGACCTTCCCATTATACAATAGATCCTGCCCATATATCCACCTTGATCATCCCGGAGGAGCCCTGCCAACCACTGAGCCTGCTCCTGGGCTCAGATTTTCCAGCTCTCCCCTGGGTACGTTTCCTCCGGCAGGAAGTCCTGCTCCCGGTCCGCTCACCGTATCCACAGGCTTTTTTCCTGATACAGGGCCTTCAGATACAGGGCTATCTGTGCTCTGGGCTGTAGGAGCTTCCACATTCCTGAAGTCCTGAACTGGAGCCGGAGCTGCTGCCTATTGATATCTATGACCCAGAGTTTCGCCTTGACCTCCACTGGCTCTACAGCCAGTGCCAGAGGTACTGGCCCTGAGTCTCAGGGAAATAAAGTTTACGGAATCAGCCCTTCTGCCCGGCAGATCGCATTATTATCCTGAAGTGCATAAAGCTCAAGTTTGCATCTCCTCCGTCGTCCAGAGATAATCCACATCGCCATCCTGGTTATCTTTAAGTATGTGTTTTTCCTGAAGCATCCGTATATTCGGCAAATATGTTCCCGAGCAATACG
>VOFD01002455.1_pt1 | contig 31526 bp, 35 predicted proteins | sample 5384101 | NCBI WGS metagenome assembly VOFD01 (sample SAMN12384723, study PRJNA508395) | human gut metagenome | isolation source: healthy gut C | host: Homo sapiens
TTTACGTCAACGCGGGCGACAGCAAAGGCCAGCAGGGCAAAGTCCTGAAGGTCGATGCCCAGAAGCAGCGTGCCATTGTCGAGGGCGTGAACATCAGCAAGAAGGCTACCAAGCCCAATGCGAAGAATCCTCAGGGTGGTATCATCGAACAGGAGTCGGCGATCCACATTTCGAATCTGCAGGTTCTGGATCCGAAGAGCGGCAAACCCACTCGTATCGGTCGCAAGCAGAATGCGGCAGGTAAATTAGTCCGTTTCGCTAAAAAGTCAGGGGAGGAGATCAAATAATGGCAGCATACGTACCTACACTCAAGACACAGTATAAGGAGCAGATCGTACCTGCCCTTATGAAGGAGTTCGGTTACACGAGCATCATGCAGTGTCCGAAACTCGAGAAGATCGTCATCAACCAGGGTATGGGCCAGGCCGTCGCCGACAAGAAACTCATCGACGTGGCTCAGCAGGAGCTGACGCTCATCGCAGGCCAGAAAGCCGTCCAGACCAAGTCGCGCAAGGACATTTCGAACTTCAAACTCCGTAAGGGCATGCCCATCGGCGTTCGTGTGACGCTGCGTGCAAGCAAGATGTACGAGTTCTTGGAGCGCCTGATCGCCGTGGCGCTGCCCCGTATCCGCGACTTCAAGGGTATCAACGAGAAGTTCGACGGCCAGGGCAACTACACCCTCGGCATCACCGAGCAGATCATCTTCCCGGAGATCGACATCGACAAGATCACCAAGATCTTCGGCATGGAGATCACCTTCGTAACGACGGCCAAGACCGACGAAGAGGCTTATGCGCTGCTGCGCGAGTTCGGTCTGCCTTTCAAGAACGCTAAAAAGAACTAAGCTCTATGGCAAAAGAATCAATGAAGGCACGCGAGGTAAAGCGTGAGAAACTCGCAAAGCGCTATCAGCACAAACGCGATGAGATCGCTGCGAAGGTCAAGAGCGGTGAAATGGATCACGAGGAGGCTTGGATCGCACTGTCGAAACTGCCGCGCAACTCGAATCCCATTCGCCAGCACAACCGCTGCAAACTCGAACGGTTCACTAAAATTCTCTACGAGCAGGGCTACATTCTGGCCTACAAGTTCGACACCAACGAGAAGGGTCACCCCACCATCAAGATCGCGCTTAAGTGGGACGCAGCTACCAAGACCAACGCCATCAAGAATCTGCACCGCGTGAGCCGCCCCGGTCTGCGCCAGTACGCTTCCGTGGAGAAGATGCCCCGTGTGATGAACGGTTTGGGAATCGCCATCCTTTCGACTTCGAAGGGGATCATGACCGATGCCAAGGCTCGTAAAGAGAACGTCGGCGGCGAAGTACTGTGCTATATTTACTAACATCAAATAACAACAACACAAATGTCAAGAATTGGTAGATTACCTGTAAACTTGCCCGCCGGAGTTACCGTCACGGTATCGCCCGACAACGTGGTAAGCGTGAAAGGGCCTCTTGGGACACTGAGTCAGAAGGTTGATTCGGACATTAAAGTAGAGGTGGGTACGCACACCGACGTTCATACGCAGAAAGAGATTCCTGCCGTGCTGGTGTCGCGTCCGACCAACCAGCCCCGTCACCGTTCGCTGCACGGTCTGTATCGTGCGCTGATCAACAACATGGTCGTCGGCGTATCGAAAGGTTACGAAATCAAACAGGAGCTCGTGGGCGTCGGTTTCAAGGCCGAAGTCAAGGGCAACATTCTCGAAATGAGCCTCGGCTATTCGCACGATACATACCTGATGCTGCCGCCCGAAGTGACCGCTACGGCCGTTACGGAGAAGAAGGGAAACCCGATCGTCACGCTCAAGAGCATCGACAAGCAGCTCATCGGCCAGGTGGCTGCCAAGATCCGCTCGCTGCGCAAGCCGGAGCCGTACAAGGGCAAGGGTATCAAGTTCGTAGGCGAACAGCTGCGTCGCAAGGCAGGTAAGTCAGCAGGTGCTAAATAATAAACATTGAGTAAATTATGGCATTGAATAAAATCGAAAGAAGAGAGCGTATCAAGATGCGTATCCGCAAGATCGTGAGCGGTACGCAGGCTCAGCCTCGTATGACTGTCTACCGTAGCAACAAGCAGATCTACGTGCAGTTTATTGATGACCTGGCCGGCGTGACCCTGGCGACCGCTTCTTCGCTGGACAAGGAAGTAGCTGCCGAGGCTGCGGGCAAGAACAAAATCGACGTGGCAGCCCTGGTCGGAAAACTGGCCGCGAAACGCGCTATCGAGAAGGGTATTTCGACCGTTTCGTTCGACCGCAACGGATATCTGTATCACGGACGAGTTAAAATGTTAGCGGATGCCGCACGTGAAGGCGGTCTTAAATTCTAAGCGATATGTCAAATACGAACATAAAGAAAGTGCGTACAAGCGACCTCGAGCTCAAAGACCGGCTCGTAAGCATTCAGCGTGTTACCAAGGTAACGAAGGGTGGTCGTACATTCAGCTTCTCGGCGATCGTCGTCGTAGGTAACGAGAACGGCGTCGTGGGCTACGGCCTGGGCAAGGCTTCGGAGGTTACGTCAGCGATCGCCAAGGGCGTAGAGGATGCAAAGAAGAATCTGGTGAAGATCCCCGTGATCAACGGTACGATTCCCCACAAGCAGGAGCTGCGTTTCGGCGGTTCGCTGGTGATGATTCGTCCGGCCGCTCCCGGTACGGGTATCATCGCCGGCGGCGCCATGCGTGCCGTGTTGGAGTCGGTGGGCGTGAAGAACGTGCTGGCCAAGAGCAAGGGTTCGTCGAACCCCCACAACCTCGTGAAGGCGACCATCGCCGCTCTCTGCGAGCTGCGCGACGCTCACAGCGTGGCACAGTTGCGCGGTATCTCGATGAATCAGGTGTTTAACGGTTAATTGGAAAGAAGACTATGGCAAGATTGAAAATTACTCAAGTTAAGAGCCGCATCGGCGCCACTGCACAGCAGCGCAAAAATCTCGATGCACTCGGTCTTCGCAAGATCCGTCAGAGCGTCGAGCATGAAGATTCGGTCATCATCAAGGGCATGCTGGAGCGTGTGAAGCACCTCGTAACGATCGAGGAGGTTAAATAATTGAAAATGTTTAAGAACTGATAAACGATGGAACTCAATAATCTCAAACCCGCAAAGGGATCAACGCATCACGACAAACGAATCGGCCGCGGTGCAGGTTCGGGTCACGGTGGCACCGCCACCCGTGGACACAAGGGTGCACAGTCGCGTTCGGGTTACTCGCGTAAGTTAGGTTTCGAGGGCGGTCAGATGCCGTTGCAGCGTCGCCTTCCGAAGTTCGGGTTCACCAACCTGAAGAGAGTGGAATTCAAGCCGATCAACCTTTCGACGCTCGAAGAACTCGCAGCCAAGAAAAACCTGACGGAGGTGACGATCGACACGCTGGTAGCTGCCGGCTTCATCTCTTCGAACGACAAAGTGAAGATCCTGGGTAACGGTGCGATTACGAAAGCCCTCACGGTGAAGGCTCACGCTTTCTCGAAGAGTGCCGAAGCTGCGATTACGGCAGCCGGAGGCAACGTGGAAAAATTGTAATAACCCGCAAAACCCAATATTATGAATGGTTATGGTTATCTGATTGTTGGTATCGTCGTAGTTGCGATCATCGCGCTGCTGGCGACCAACAAGAAATTCGTCGAAACCCTCAAGAACATATACAAGATCGAGGAGCTGCGCAAGCGTATTCTCTATACGCTGGGTCTTCTGCTTGTGTATCGCTTGGGCTGTTTTGTGGTCATTCCGGGCATCAACCCCAACGCCCTGGGCGAGGGGTCGGCGCTTGCCAGTCAGCTGGAGGGCAACGGACTTCTGGGTCTGTTGGACGTCTTCTCCGGCGGTGCATTTGGCAATGCGGCCATTTTCGCACTCGGAGTCATGCCCTACATCACCGCCTCGATCATCATCCAGCTGATGGGAATCATGATTCCGTACTTCCAGAAGATGCAGAAGGAGGGTGAGAGCGGCCGCCGCAAAATGAATCAGTGGACGCGCATGCTGACGATCATCGTCCTGTTGATCCAAGGTCCTGCGTATATTACGAACCTGTACCATCAAGTACCCGAGGCATTCGTTTACGGAAACACGTTCCTTTTCCTTGCGTATGCGACGGTGATCCTGATCGCCGGCACCATGTTCATCATGTGGCTCGGCGAGAAGATCACCGACAAGGGTATCGGGAACGGCATTTCGCTCATCATCATGATCGGTATCGTGGCCCGTCTGCCGCACGCGTTGCTCGCCGAGATCAACGCCCGCTTCCAGACCTCCGACGGTAGCGCCATCATGCTGATCCTCGAACTGGTGTTGCTGTTCCTGGTCTTCATGGCTACGATCGCCCTGGTACAGGCCGTTCGTAAGATCCCCGTTCAGTATGCAAAGCGTATCGTCGGTAACAAACAGTACGGCGGCGTACGTCAGTACATCCCCCTGAAGATGAATGCGGCGAATGTGATGCCCATCATCTTCGCGCAGGCGCTGATGTTTATTCCGATGTTGTTCGCCAATGTTGCGCCCGGTTTTGCTGCGGCATTCTCCGACATGCGCGGCTTCTGGTACAACCTTACGCTCGGCATCCTGGTAGTCGCCTTTACTTATTTCTACACGGCGATTATTATCAATCCTCAAATGATGGCGGACGACATGAAGCGCAACGGCGGCTTTATCCCGGGTGTCAAACCGGGCAAGCAGACGGTGAACTACATCGACACCATCATGACGCGGATCACCCTTCCGGGTTCGATCTTCCTGGCCATCGTGGCGATTCTGCCCGCGCTGGCGATGAAGTTCCTGAACATGCAGCAGGCGTTCGCCTACTTCTACGGCGGTACGTCGCTGTTGATCATGGTAGGAGTGATCCTCGACACTCTGAAGCAGATTGAGAGCTACCTGCTGATGCGTCACTATGACGGTCTGATGAAGACGGGACGCATTCAGGGCCGCTACTAATTGTTGTTCAAGAGAGTTCTGAAAGAATGATATACTTAAAGAACGAAGAAGAGATCGAACTGCTCCGCGAGAACAACCTTCTCGTGAGCCGGACGCTGGCCGAAGTGGGTCGCCACATCCGTCCGGGCGTTACGACCAAGGAGTTGGATACTCTCGCCGAGGATTTCATCCGTTCGCACGGAGCAGTTCCTGCTTTTCTCGGATACCAGGGATTCCCCGCTTCGCTGTGTATTTCGATCAACGAAGAGGTGGTGCACGGTATTCCGTCATCCAAGAGAGTTCTCCGTGAGGGCGACATCGTTTCGGTGGATTGCGGTACGTTTATGAAGGGGTTTGTTGGTGATTCGGCATATACGTTCGCCGTGGGAGAAGTTGCCGAGGAAGTACGGCAACTGATGGAGGTCACCAAAGAGGCTCTTCGCAAAGGTACGGCACAGGCCAGGGCGGGAAATCGCGTAGGCGATATCTCGGCGGCCGTGCAGGAGTATGCCGAAAAATTCGGCTACGGCGTGGTGCGCGAGTTGGAGGGACACGGTTTGGGTCGGAAGATGCACGAAGACCCCGGTGTTCCGAACTACGGCGCCCGCGGCAGAGGACCGCTGCTCAACGAGGGCATGGTCATCTGTATCGAACCCATGATCAACATGGGCACCAAGGCGGTGGTTTTCGAACGGGACGGTTGGACGGTTACGACCCGCGACCGCAAGCCGGCGGCTCACTTCGAGTACGCGGTGGCGGTGGGCAAGGACGGACCGGACGTTCTGACGGATTTCAGTATTATCGAACAGGCAATAAATAAGTAAGACTCTATGGCAAAACAAACTGCTATTGAACGGGACGGAACGATCATCGAGGCGCTGTCGAACGCGATGTTCCGCGTCGAGCTGGACAACGGCCACGTTATCACGGCCCACATCTCGGGGAAGATGCGTATGCACTACATCAAGATCCTTCCCGGCGATAAGGTAAAAGTGGAGATGACCCCCTACGATTTGAGTAAGGGTCGCATATCTTTCAGGTACAAATAAAAAGATTGCTTGAAAATCATGAAAGTAAAAGCATCAATCAAGAAGCGTAGCGAGGATTGCAAGATCGTCAAGCGCAAGGGGAAACTCTACGTCATTTGCAAGAAGAATCCCAAATTCAAAATGCGCCAGGGGTAATGTTTAAACGATTAATGAAAGAAAGAGAAATTTTATGGCACGTATAGTTGGTGTAGATTTACCAAAAAACAAACGCGGCGAGATCGGCCTGACCTATATCTACGGTATAGGCCGTTCGACGGCCCGTAAAATTCTCGAGGCGGCTGGCATCAGCTACGATCTCAAAGTACAGGACTGGTCGGACGACCAGGTCGGCGCAATTCGTTCGAAGATCGCGGATATGGGTATCAAGGTCGAGGGCGAATGCCGCTCGCTGGTTCAGCTCAATATCAAACGTCTGATGGACATCGGCTGCTATCGCGGTATCCGTCACCGTTTGGGTCTTCCCGTTCGCGGTCAGAGCACCAAGAACAATGCGCGCACCCGCAAGGGCCGCAAGAAGACGGTCGCAAACAAGAAAAAGGCAACTAAGTAATAGCAGTAGAGAGTTATGGCAAAGAAAACTGGAACAGTTAAGAAGAAGGTCGTCAAGGTGGGTGCCGTGGGCATGGCTTTTGTGCACTCTACTTTCAACAACGTAATCATCACCCTCACGAACGAGGTGGGTGAGGTTATCAGCTGGTCTTCGGCCGGTAAGATGGGTTTCCGCGGCTCGAAGAAAAATACTCCCTATGCAGCGCAGACGGCTTCAGCCGATTGTGCGAAGGTTGCTTACGACATGGGTTTGCGTAAGGTGAAAGTTTACGTGAAAGGTCCGGGTGCAGGCCGTGAGTCGGCCGTGCGCACCATCCACGGAGCCGGTATCGAGGTAATGGAGATCATCGACGTTACTCCGATGCCGCACAACGGTTGCCGTGCTCCTAACCGCCGTCGTGTATAATTCGGCCGGCAGGTGTTACGTAAAAACTATTTTATCTGATTTTAAAAAGTTAAATACAATGGCAAGATATATAGGACCTAAATCGAAGATCGCCCGTAAGTTCGGCGAAGCTATCTATGGTGCGGACAAAGTTCTTGAGAAGAGGAACTTCCCTCCCGGCCAGCACGGTCTTGCTCGCAAGCGCAAAGGAAGTACTCGGAGTACGGCGAGCAGCTCAGCGAGAAGCAGAAGGCGAAGGCTACGTACGGTCTTCTGGAGAAACAGTTCTCCCGTACGTACGAGCAGGCTGCCCGTATGGGCGGTATCACGGGTGAGAACCTGCTGAAGCTGCTCGAATGCCGTCTGGACAATGTGGTATACCGTCTGGGCATCGCCCCGACGCGCGCCGCAGCCCGCCAGTTGGTGTCGCACTGCCACATCTGCGTAAACGGCAACGTGGTGAATATTCCGTCCTACTCGCTCAAAGTGGGCGACATCGTGTCGGTACGTGAAAAGTCGAAAAGTTTGGAAGTCATTGTCGGATCTCTGGCCGGCGGTTCGAAGAGCCGCTACGCTTGGCTCGAGTGGGACGGTGCGGCTATGGCCGGCAAGTTCCTGCAGCGTCCCGAGCGCGAGGAGATTCCCGAAAACATCAAGGAGCAGCTGATCGTCGAGTTGTACTCGAAGTAGTAATTAAACAACCAATTCAATATTATGGCAATATTAGCATTTCAGAAACCTGAAAAGGTTATCATGCTTGAATCCACTTCATCGTTCGGAAAGTTCGAGTTCCGACCGCTGGAGCCGGGATTCGGAATGACCATCGGCAACGCTTTGCGCCGTATCCTGCTCTCTTCGTTGGAGGGTTATGCGATTACGACCGTCAAGGTAGCCGGTGTAGACCACGAGTTTGCCGCTATCCCTGGGGTGATGGAGGGTATGATCGATATTATCCTGAATCTCAAAAAAATCCGTTTCATCCGTACGGTCGACAACCAGGACGCCGAGAAGGTGTCGGTCAACGTGGCGGGTGTAACGGAGCTGACCGCAGGATACATTTCGAACTACCTCTCGTTCTTCAAGGTATTGAATCCCGAATTGGTTATCTGTCATCTGGCACCCGGTACTAAAATGCAACTCACGCTCACCATCGGCAAAGGACGCGGTTACGTGCCTGCCGAGGAGAATACTCCTGCCGAGTGCGAATTCGGTACGCTCCCCATCGATTCGATCTTCACGCCGATCAAGAACGTGAAGTATTCGATCGAAAACTATCGCGTGGAGCAGAAGACCGACTACGAGAAATTGAATTTGGAGATTACTACCGACGGGTCGATTCACCCGAAAGATGCGTTGAAGGAGGCGGCTAAGATTCTCATTCAGCACTTCATGCTCTTCTCCGACGAGAAGATCACCGTCAACATGGAGGATACCAACGGTGCCGAGGAGTTCGACGAGGATATCCTGCACATGCGCCAACTCCTCAAGACGAAAGCTTTCGGATCAGGATCTGAGCGTCCGTGCTTTGAACTGCCTGAAAGCCGCAGATGTGGATACCGTGGGAGACCTCGTGAAGCTCAACCGCAACGACCTGCTGAAGTTCCGCAACTTCGGTAAGAAGTCGCTGACGGAGCTCGACGAGCTGCTCGCCTCGCTCAACCTGAAGTTCGGAATGGACGTATCTATCTACAAACTTGATAAAGACTAACTATGAGACACAATAAGAATTTCAATCACCTGGGCAGACAGGCCGGCCATCGCAAGGCTATGTTGTCGAATATGGCATCGTCGCTGATTCTGCACAAGCGTATCGAGACCACCGTTGCCAAGGCGAAGGCTGTGAAGCAGTTCGTGGAGCCGCTGGTGACCAAGTCGAAAGAGGACACGACCCATTCGCGTCGTATCGTATTCTCGTATCTGCTGAACGAACGTCAGAACCGCATCATGGAGATCATGCGTCAGCAGAACGCCGTATCGGTGGCGACGCTCTCCTCGCTGATGAAGGTTTCGGAGGTGACGATCCGCAAGGATCTCACGATGCTCGAAGAGCAGCACATGCTGTACCGCGTGCACGGTTCGGCCATTCTCGTGAACCGTTACATCAACGACCGCTCGGTGGCCGAGAAGGAGAAGCTCTATGCCGACGAGAAACACGCCATCGGCGTCTATGCCGCGCGGCTGATCGGCCCCGACGATACGATCATGGTCGCGTCGGGTACGACGACGCTGGCCATGGCGCGCGAGATCGGCCAGAACGACCGTCTGACGGTCATCACGTCGGCGTTCAGCGTGGCTTCGGAACTCTCCACGCGCCGTTCGGTGGATGTCATCCAGTTGGGCGGCATGGTTCGGCGCAGTTCGCTCTCGGTGCTGGGTCCCTTTGCCGAGCAGATGCTGGGCAGCCTCTCGTGCAGCAAGCTCTTCATGGGCGTCGACGGCGTCGACCTGGATTACGGCGTGACGACGACCAACCACATCGAGGCGAGCCTGCACAAGCAGATGATCGCCTCGGTGCAGAAGGTGATCGTGCTGGCCGATTCGTCGAAGTTCGGCCGTCGCGGATTCAGCAAGATATGCGACATGAGCGCCGTCGATCAGATCATTACCGACGACAAGGCGCCCGCTTCGGTGATCGAGCGGTTGCAGGAGTCGGGCGTCGACGTGACGGTCGTACCGGTCGGCCGCCGCGAATAGACTGCGCCATAGGAAAGAGCGTCCCGGTACGGAATCCGTACCGGGACGTTGCTTTCGGGGTATCCGGCCGCGTGAAGGGCGGCCTTCTCGCCGAGTTACTCTTGCGTGTCGACGAAGGCGCAGGCGAGCCCCCACACGGTGAAGTTGTCGGAGCTGACGACTTCGAGCGCCATTTCCGTGCCGTTTTTCCAGACGGGCGAGCGGTAGATCTCCTCGTAAGTGCCGTAGTCCATGTCGTAGGCGTTGCCCGCGACGTAGATGTCGCTTCCGGCTACGGCGAGGCCCGTCCCCTGGCACAAGGCCATTCCTTCGGAGATGACTTGCACGCCCTCTTCCGTCCAGATGCAGGTGACGATATCGCCGGAATCGGCCGTCATGTTGCCTTCGATGATGTATTTCCCCTCCTTGACGTAGAGGCCTGTCACTTCGGTTCCGACCTCTTCGGTGAAATAGGTGGGCTGGCCGTCCTTCCACAGCACGCCCTTCCAGCGGCCGCCCGACACCTTCTCGGCTCCGGCAGCATAGAGCACGCCGCCGTCGATGCAGATGGCGTTGACCTTGGCGAGCGTCGAGCCGTCGGTCAGGTTCTGCGCCACGCCGTTCTTCCAGATGCAGGCGATGCCGCCGCTCTTGTTGTCGGCCGGCTGGACGTAACCGCCCACATAGACGTCGTTGCCTTCGGCTGCCACGCAGTAGGCCAATGCGTCGGTCGAGCCGTCGCTCAGGTACTCCATCTGCCCGTTACGCCAGTAGACGGCCTTTCGGTCGGAGTTTTCCAGCGTTTCGAAACCTGCGGCGTAGATGTTTTCGCCCGCCGCCGCGACGGCGACGGGGGAGGTCGCGCGTTTGCCGTCGCTCAGGACGGAGCGCGTCACTTGCGTCTCGTTGCCGACCTCGAACTGCCACATGACGCCGACGTTCAGCGGATAGGGTTCGTAGTATCCGTCGTCGAACAGATCGCCGATCGCTTCGCAGCCGACGACATAGACCTTGTTTCCGTCGACGTAGACGCCGTTGCAGAAACTGTCCGCCGAGCCGTCGGTGAGCAACTGGCGCTTGCCGTCCTTCCACAAGGTGGCATAGTAATGCCCTTGACCGGGTACGAGCTCCTGTCCCACGGCGTAGAGGATGTGCGGCACCGAGGGCTGCGGTTCGCTTCCGCCCTCCGCTCTCGGGACGGTGACCGTCCTGCCGTCGGGCAGGGTGAAGTAGACGTAGTTCTCGTCCATGTCGACGAGTATGCCCGCTCCGTCGTCGCCCTTCTCGCCGGTGGCCTTGTCGAGTTTCGTCCATGTCGTGCCGTCGTCGTAGGAGATGTACCAGTACTCCTCCTCGATTTTCAGTTTGGGCGAGGTGCCGTCTTGACCGGAGACGGGGAGTTTCTTGCCGCCGTCGGTGATCCACTCGCCGTCGAGCGTCCAATAGTAGATGCCGTCGGTATCCTTCTTAACGGAGACGACGGGCGCCGTGCCGGGTTTGCCGTTGTAGACGACGATGGGCGTCCCCTTGGCGAACCGGATCGTGTAGCCTACCATACTTCCGTTTTCCGTCAGCGGTTCGACGGAGGTGATGTAGTCGCCGCGGTCGAGTGCCGTGACAATAGTCTGCATCGAACCGAGATTGGTGTTCATGTCGTTGCAGAGCCGTTCGAGTCGTTCGAGCCGCTGCTCGAAATCGTCCAGTCGTTTCACGAGCGCCGAATCGTCGTACTCGTCGTTGCAGCCGGCCAGCAGCATCACGCACAGGCCGGTGAAAAGGGTAAACAGTCTTTTCATGGAAAAGAGAGGGTTTAAGGGTGAACAGGCGTACTATTACGGCTGTTTTACAAATATAATATAAAATTTGCGGAATCGAACGCCGCAACCGGCTGTTCGTCTGTCGGTTGGATTGACTGTTTCGCATGCGGGGACAGGGATCTCCGAACGATTCGGAAGCCGAATGCGCACGATGGGCAACGATCCGCGGCGTGCGGGGGCGATTCGGTTGCGATTCGTAATTTTTCGGATTTTTTGCGACTTTCCGGTCGTGCCGGGCATTCTGTCGGATCAGGAGGGCGTTTGCAATCGGATGTACCGTGCAGTGAATCGATCTCCGAAATTTGGATGCTTCGAAGATAAGTCGTACTTTTGTCGTCGGAATTTTTTCAAACGTTTTCGCTAAGCCGCGAGCAGAGCCGCGCTTGCGCAGGCTATGCCGAGGCGAGAAAACGACAGCGAAAAGCAAACGTTTTCGCTAAGCCGCGAGCAGAGCCGCGCTTGCGCAGGCTATGCCGAGGCGGGAAAACGACAGTTGAAAACGAACGTTTTGTAATCCTCATCGGAGGGCAGTATATGCCGGATAAGATGACTGGGTAAAACCAATCAGCTTGTCCGGCCTTTTTTGTGCCGGTTTTGGAAAACTATCGTAAAATTAAAGTAGGTATGGAAAGAGATGAGATCGACTTCGGAACGCTGAAAGTGTCCGTACTGTTCCGCAAACTGTTCATTCCGACGCTGTTCGGTATGCTCAGCATCTCGGCTGTCACGGTGGCCGACGGGATTTTCGTCGGCCACGGCGTCGGCAGCGACGGCATCGCCGCCGTGAACATCTACGTCCCGCTGCTGATGCTTTTCCAGGGGGTGGGGCTGATGATCGGCATCGGTTGTTCGGTCGTCGCCTCCATTCATCTGTCGCGGGCGAAGGTCAAGGCGGCCCGCCTGAACGTCACGCAGGCCATGATTGTCGTGACGGCGCTGACGCTGCTCCTTTCGCTGCTGATCGTGGTTTTTCCGGATCGGACGGCCTGCCTGCTCGGTTCGTCCGACCGGTTGTTGCCGCTGGTGAAGGACTACCTGCTCTGGTTCACACCGGCGCTGGTCTTCCAGATGTGGACGGCCGTCGGGCTGTTCGTCATCCGGCTGGACGGAGCCCCGAAGCTGGCCATGTGGTGCAGCGTCGTCGCCGCGCTGCTCAATGTGGTGCTGGACTGGCTCTTCATCTTTCCGCTGGGCTGGGGCGTCATGGGTGCGGCGTTCGCCACGGCGATCAGTGTCTCGGTGGGCGGCGTGATCGTGGTCGTCTACCTGTCGTTTTTCGCACGCACGCTGCGTTTCTGCCCGCTCAAACGCAGCCGCAAGAGCCTGCGCTTGTCGCTGCGCAACGTCGGTTACCAGTGCCGTATCGGGTCGTCGACGCTGCTCGGTGAGCTGACGCTGGCGATGCTGATGTATGTGGGCAACGTCACCTTCATGCGATATCTGGGCGACGACGGCGTCGGGGCGTTCGGCATCGCCTGTTATTATATTCCGTTCGTCTTCATGGTCGGCAACGCTATCGCACAGTCGGCGCAGCCGATCATCAGCTACAACTTCGGTGCAGGCGTCCGCGAACGGGTGATCGAGGCTGCGCAGATCGCGCTGGCGACGGCCGTGGTCTGCGGCGCGGCCGTCACGGCGGTCTTCATCGGCAGCCCGCGCCTGCTCGTCGGGCTCTTCCTCGATCCGGCGACGCACGCTGCACGCATCGCCATCGAGGGGTTACCGTGGTTCGCCCTGGGCTTCATCTGCTTTATCGTCAATCTGACGGCGATCGGATACTACCAGAGCCTCGAACGGGTCGGGATCGCTTCGGGTTTCGCACTCCTGCGCGGGTTCGTCTTTCTCGTTCCGAGCTTCCTCTTCATGCCGCGGCTCTGCGGTACGGAGGGCATTTGGCTGGCCATGCCGTTGTCGGAGCTGCTGACCGCGCTGGTCATTCTCGGCGTCAGCCTCTGGCGGCGTCAGCGGATCGGCTGATCGGCTCCGTCCGATTGCAAACGAAACGGGATGCTGCCGTCGGCAGCATCCCGTTTCGTTCGTTCCGGCGGCATCAGACCGTCATGATCTCCCGCTCCTTGCGGTCGAGTGCGGCGTCGAGCGTTTTGGAGAACTTCTCCAACAGTTTCTGTACCTGCGTTTCGCCGTCTTTCGACTCGTCTTCGGGCATTCCCTCCTTCTGCGCCTTCTTGAAGGCTTCGACCGCGTCGCGGCGGGCGTTACGCAGACTCACACGGGCCGTCTCGGCCTCCTGCCGGATCTGTTTCACGAGCAGTTTGCGGCGCTCCTCGGTCAGCGGCGGGATCGACAGGAGAATCTGCTCGCCGTTGTTCGAGGGGGTAAGGCCGATATTGGAATCGATGATCGCCTTTTCGATCGGTTTGATCATCTTCTTGTCCCACGGCTGGATCAGGATCGTTTTGGCGTCGGGTACGGTGACGCTCGCGACGCCCGATACGGGGGTCATCGAGCCGTAGTAGTCCACCATGACGCCGTTCAGAACGTTCGGCGACGCCTTGCCGGCGCGGACGTTGTTCAGCTCCTCTTCGAGATGGTCGATAGCACGTGCGCGCATGCGGCCTTCGACGTCGGTCATAATCGTCTTTGTATCTGCCATATCCTTGTCGTTTGTTGAATTATTTCTGCTGAATTTCCGCGTCGGCCGCACGCAGGAGTTCGGCGAACTCCTCGTCGTCGTAACCCACCGTGGCCTTCACCACGCGCCCCGTGCGGTCGATCAGAAAGTTGCGCGGGATGAAACGGGTCGCATAGCGCTTGTAGATCGTCTCGTCCGTGTCGAGCCCCATCGGGAAGGCGTAGCCCGTTTTGGCGCGGAAGGCCTCGACCGCTGCACGCTCTTCGCCCCGCGAGATCGGCAGGAAGACGAACTCCTCTCCCGCGAAGCGGTCTATGACCTGCTGCTGCACGTGGCTCAGCTCCTCGCGGCAGGGCGGGCACCACGTCGCCCAGAAGTTGAGCAGCACGACCTTGCCGCGCAGTTCGCTCAGGGCGACCTTGCTGCCGTCGATCATCTCGACGGTGAAATCGGGGGCCTCGGTGCCCTCCCCGGCCAGCGTCGCGGCGGCGGCTTCGGCCGCTTCGTCGGCGGGCTGTTCCGCTGCGGCGGCGGCTTTACCCTCCCGTTCCACCTTGTCGGCGTACCACAATGCGACGCAGACCACTGCGATCAGGGCCAGCAGGATGACGAGCATCCGGTTGTTCGCTTTCTTACGTGCCATATTTCCGAAATGTTACGTTCTTAGAAATCAAAGGTGTACCAGCGTGCCGATCTTCTCGCCCGCGAGCAGCCGCATCAGGTTGCCTTCGGTGTCCATGTTGAAGACCTCGATCGGCATCCGGTTCTCCTTGCAGAGCGTGAAGGCGGTCAGATCCATGACTTTCAGGCCGCGGCTGTATACCTCGTCGAACGAGACCTCGTCGAACTTCTCCGCCATGGGGTCTTTCTCCGGATCGGCCGTGTAGACGCCGTCCACGCGGGTTCCTTTGAGCAGGACGTCGGCTTCGATCTCCACGGCGCGCAGCGCCGCCGCCGAATCGGTCGTGAAGAAGGGATTCGACGTCCCGCCGCCGATGATGACCACCTCGCCTGCCGCGAGGTACTCCAAAGCGCGTGCCTTGGCGTAGTATTCGCCGATAGGCTCCATGCGGATTGACGTCAGCACACGGGCCCGCACGCCGTCGTTTTCGAGCGCCGATTGCAGCGCCAGCGAATTGATGATCGTGGCCAGCATCCCCATCTGATCGCCCTTCACGCGGTCGAATCCCCGCCCGGCGCCTTGCAGGCCGCGGAAGATGTTGCCGCCGCCGATCACGACGGCGACCTGGACGCCCGCTTCGACCGCCTGTCGGATCTGTGCGGCGTAGGAGTGGAGAACGTCGGTCGAAAGACCGTAGCCTTGTGCGCCCTGCAACGATTCGCCGCTGAGTTTCAGAAGGATTCGATTGTATTTCATGGTGTTGCCTGTTTTTACAAGTTATCCGTTAGGCGAAGGTACGAAAAAATCCGGAATTATCCTTCGCCGGCCGCGATCTTTCCTGTCGGATCGTGCGGGCGGGGCGTGTCGTCGCCACGGAGGAGTGTCGCTGCCGGAGGAATTTTCGGGGAACCCTTTCACTTTACCGCAGAAAGTGCTACCTTTGTAGTTCATGGAAAAGCGGGAATACAACTGGCTCGATCGAGTGGATTCGCCGCGGGATCTCAAACGGCTCTCGCTCGACGAATTGCGTCTCTATTGCGACGAGCTGCGGCACTATATCATCGAACAGTGCGCGGTCAACCCCGGCCATCTGGCGTCGAGCCTCGGTGCGGTGGAGCTGGCTGCGGCGATCCATTACGTTTTCGACACGCCCGACGACCGGCTGCTGTGGGACGTCGGCCATCAGGCCTATGCGCACAAGATCATCACGGGGCGCCGCGAGGCGTTCCGCACCAACCGCAAGCTGGGGGGCATCAGCGGCTTTCCGCGCATGTCCGAGAGCGAATACGACGCTTTCGGAGGGCGGCCATTCGTCGGTCTCGATCTCGGCCGCTTTCGGTATGGCCAAGGCCGCCGAGCTGCGCGGCGAGAAGCGGCAGGTGATCGCCGTGATCGGCGACGGCGCCATGACGGGCGGCCTGGCTTTCGAGGGGATGAACAACGCCGGGGCGAGCCGCAAGACCAACATGCTGGTCGTTCTCAACGACAACAACATGGCTATCGACCAGGCTACCGGCGCCCTGAAAAGCTACCTGCTGCACATCTCCACGTCGAAGCGGTACAATGCGTTCAAGAACCGGTTGTGGCGCTGGTTCGCCCACGTGCCGCCGCTGCTGACGCTCTGCCGCCGCGCGGGAAATGCGGTCAAGCACGGCCTGTTGCAGAAGAGCAATCTCTTCGAGAGTTTCAACTTTCGTTATTTCGGGCCGGTGGACGGTCACGACGTGCGGGCGCTGGTCACGGTGCTCCGTGCGCTGAAAGAGATCGACGGTCCGAAGCTGCTGCACGTGATGACGGTCAAGGGCAAGGGTTATTCTCCCGCCGAGCATAACCAGTGCGAGTGGCATGCGCCCGGTCGGTTCAATCCCGAGACCGGCGAGCGGATCGCCTCGGCCGACGGCCGCGACCGTTATCAGGATGTCTTCGGGCAGACGCTCGTCGACCTGGCGCGGCTCGACCGGCGCGTGGTGGGGATTACGCCCGCGATGCCTTCGGGCTGTTCGATGAACCTGCTGCTGCGTACGATGCCGGAGCGTTGTTTCGACGTCGGGATCGCCGAAGGACATGCCGTGACCTTCTCGGCCGGACTGGCCGCCGCGGGGATCGTCCCCTTCTGCAATATCTATTCGACCTTCATGCAGCGCGCCTTCGACAACGTGATCCACGACGTGGCGATCCAGCGGCTGCCCGTCGTCCTCTGTCTGGATCGGGGCGGCCTGGTGGGCGAGGACGGTGCGACGCACCACGGGGCGTTCGATCTGGCCTATTTCGGCTGCATTCCCAACCTGACGGTGGCCTCTCCGCTCGACGAGCGCGAACTGCGCAACCTGCTCTATACGGCCTTGCAGAGCGGTGTGCCCTTCGTCGTGCGCTATCCGCGTGGCAAGGGCGAGGGGGCGGCATGGCGCGACGAGGCCTTCGAGCGGTTGCCGATCGGCCGCGGCCGCCGGCTGACGGAGGGCGACGACATGGCCGTGCTGACGATCGGGCCGGTAGGGAACGTCGCGGCGCGCGCCGTGAAGCGGGCCGCCGCAGAGGGCGTTTCGGCTGCGCACTACGACCTGCGTTTCGCCCGTCCGCTCGACGAGGAGCTGCTCGACGAGGTGGGGCGTCGCTTCGAGCGGGTCGTGACCGTCGAAGACGGCGTGGTGCGGGGCGGCGTGGGGAGCACCGTGCGCGACTTTTTCGACCGGCGCGGTTACCGTACGCAGGTACGTTCGCTCGGTATTCCCGACGACCGGTTCGTGGAACACGGTACGCCGGCGGAGCTGTATGCGCAGTGCGGATTCGACGAGGAGGGGAATCCTGCGGGCGATTTTGGAGCGCTGAGTAGGGATCGGAGCGATCGAAAGCGGGGATCGGCAGCTGCCGATCCCCGCTTTTCGTCATTGCGGCGCCCGCAGGAGCCGCAGCCGGTCGAGCGGATAGCCGCGCCGTTCGGCCAGCCCCACGATGTGACGCAGCGTGTCGCGCCGGATGCGGGGTTGCCGCGAGAGGATTTGCAGGCGCAGCGGTGCGGTGCTGCCCACGAGCGCCCACTGGTACTGATCGTCCAGTTCCAGGATGCAGTAATCGGTGTGGAGGAAAATGAAGTTTTTCACCCGCAGCCGTCCGCTCCGTTGCGTTCGCCGGGCGTGCCGGCACGACGTGTGCCGGTGTCCGGTGCGGATGTCGATGCCGGCCCGTTCCATCTCGACGTTCCCGTCGGCCCGCAGCGTGTAGCGGGCTTCGATGTTGCGCAGCCGCCGTTCGAACGGACGGTCGTAGCGGGCGATTTCGTACCAGCGTCCCATGTAGCGTTCCAGTTCCAGCCGCCGCACGGTGCGCATGTCGATGTGTCGGTGCCGACGCCGGTAGAGGAGCGATGCGATGATGAAAGCCAAAACGTAGAGTGTAATCACGATCGGAAATTTACGGCGGGAAGGTGCAAAATCCGCGCCGCAAACTCCTATCGGACGAAACGGGTGAAGGGGACGAAGGGCATGACGGTGAACTCGGCCGTCAACAGATAGTCGCGGCGGGGGTGTTCGGTGTAGACCGGTTTGCAGATGCGGTAGCGGCCGAATGCGGCCGGAAAGAGGCGCGGGTGCAGACGGGCCGTGAAACGGTGTTCTGCGGCGCCGTTCTCCGGTTCAAGACAGATCAGCAGGGAGTGCCACATGCCGCCGTCGGGCAGCCGTTCCCAGCGGTCGCCGTGCAGGCGGCAGACGGCGTAGTCCGTTCCGAAGCAGAGCCGTTGCCGGCCGGCGTTGCGGATTGTGAGGCGCACGGTGTCGGCATCGCAGGGGTAAAGGGCGTATTCGGCGTGCATGGAGAAGAGTGCGGCGGGTGCCGTGCCGCCTTCGGGCGCGGACGGATAGGGGACGGTGCCGGGATCGAATCCTGCGAGGCGGATCCGGCGGCTGTCGTGCACGCAGCGGCGGAAGCGGGCTTTCATCGCCGAATCGGCACGCAGCAGATGTACCTCGACGCAGCCGTCGGCCTCGTCGCTCCACGCCGTCGTGAAGGCTTCGGCGAGCAGGTCGTCGGGATGCGCGGCCAGCCACCGTACGACGCTGTCCTGCAATGCGCGCAACTCCCCGTCGGCTCTGCACGGGCTTACCGCCGCGAGGACGGCGAAGAGCGTCAGGGCGAACGGCAGGCATTTCATGGCGGAAGGGTGTGGCTCCGGTACGGACCGGAGTTATTCGATCACCATGTCGAACCGGTCGCAGGCGCCGGTGCGGTGCGCCAGATGTTTGGTAAGCGACGAGATGCCGAACAGGGGCGAGTAGGTGCGCACCTTGATCGTCCGGCCGTCGGGCAGGAATTCGAGGATGCGCAGCCAGCCGTCGCCGCCGTTGCCCTCCCAGCCGCCGCCGAGGATCTGGACGTTGAACATCATCTGGTGGACGTCATGTCCCGCGCGGTTTTTGTCGACGCGGTAGGCAACGGCGTCCTCGTAGTCGCCCGGCTTGCCCGTGTGGCCGCAGACGACCATACGGATGTTCGGGGAGGGTTCGATCAGTTTGCGCCAGATTTCGGCGCCGGTGTTGCCCGGGGTGAGTTCGTAGCTGTTCTTTTCGATCCGTTTGGCGGAGCGTTCGTGCAGGAAGGCGTGGGTCATGAATATCACCTTGCGGTCGCGGTATTCGGGCTTGTCGATCAGCGCCGCCGCCCAGTCGAGCACTTCGTCGCGGGGCAGGAACTCCGTGGTGACGACGAGCAGGCCGCCCCATGCCGGATCGTCGAAGGCGAAGGCGGCGTTTTCCAGCGAGATGGCGCCGTTGCGGTTGGGATACGTCGCGACGCAGACGTCGCGCCACGCCGGATTGCGTTCGAAGGGGAAGTAATCGGGGAAACACGTGCGGCTGTTTTCGGCCTTGCGGTATCCGTAGTCGTGGTTGCCCGGCGAGACGATGTAGGGGACCTTGCCGTCGAGCCGTGCCAATGCGTGCGAGGCCGCCTCCCACATCTCGCGGCTGGTCTGGTTGAGCATCTTGCGGTTCAGAACGATGTTTTCGTTCTGTTCGACCAGATCGCCCGTGCAGAGCACGGCCTTGATGTTGAGGTGGTCGACGTTGTCGGCGATCCACGCCGTGCAGAGGTCGAACAGCGGCTGGTTGATGTCGTATTTGGTATAGCCCTGCGGGTCGCCCAGCAGGATCATGGTAAACGAATCGGGATCGGTGAGTTCCTGACGGTCGGCGCGGTCCTGCGCCTGAGCGGCGAAGGCGACGAGCGCCGCCATGCAGCAGAGAAGTAGTTTTCGGTTCATTATCGGGAAGTTTTAAACGGGTTTCAGGCTACGGGACAGGGGATGCCGAGCGCTTCGACCCGTGCGGCGATGCGTTGCAGCTCCTCGCGGGGAATTTTGCGCAGCGTCCGGCACGGGGTGTCGCGGTCGAGCGAGTAGACCATTACTTTCGACGGGCGGATCTCCTCCACGAGCCGCAGCCATGCCTCGACCTCCCGTTCGGCGGTGTTGTCGATCGGTTCGCCTTCGATCTCGCCCGCAAGAAACATCGTTTGGAGGATCATGCGGCCTTCGAAACGTTTCATCAGTTCGACTGTCCGTGCGACCGAGTAGTCGCCCGCCGGATTGTTCATGCGGCGCACGGTGGCGTCGAACGCCGAGTCGAGTTTCAGGATGTTGTTGTCGACGCGCAGCAATGCGCGGCGCACGTCGTCGCGGTGGATCTGCGTGGCGTTGCTCAGTACCGAAACCCGTGCCGAGGGGCACAGTTCGTCGCGCAGGGCGAGCGTGTCGTCGATGATCGCTTCGAAATCGGGGTGGAGCGTCGGTTCGCCGTTGCCGGCGAAGGTGATCACGTCGGGCGGGGTTCCGTCGGCCGTCATGCGGCGCAGTACGGCGCCGAGTTGAAGGCGCACCTCTTCGCGTGGATTGAACCGCCGCCGGCCGGGATGGTCGGCGTTCCAGCCGCATTCGCAGTAGATGCAGTCGAACGAACAGAGTTTCGATTCGGTGGGCAGCAGATTGACGCCCAGCGAGAGACCGAGCCGCCGCGAGTGCACCGGCCCGAAGATGATGTCGTGATAGAGCGATGTCATGCGACAAAATTAAGAATTAAAAGCGAAGAATCGCCATCGGGCGTGCATAAATGTCGCTGTTGTCGGTGAAGGGTGTTCCGGTTCGTGTCGGGAAGAGTCCCGGATCGACCGGCGCTCCGGTGGAAGGGCGGTTCGAATTTGCGCGGTTGCGGAGCGCATCCTTGCTTTCGTCGCGTCGACGCGGTAAAGTGCAAACGTTTGTGCCTGGTTGCTGACTCCGATTCGGGGTGAGCGGAATTCGAAGACCTTCCCTCGGGGATGAGCTTCGAATGGGGTCGGATTTGGAACCGCGGCAGAGGCCGCGACGGCGCCGTCCGGGAACCGGCAGCAGCTGGCGATTCGGGATGGGCTTTCCCGAACCTTAGTAAGTATAAATGCGTATTTCGAGCCGGCGAATGCCAAAAAGAAGCGTTTCGCAGCCTGCCTTTTAGGAGTTTTTCATACCTTTGTGTACCAAAAAATTGGGACTAACTAAAATTCAAACAGGATATGGTGGATATTTTTGCCCGTCTCGAAAAAAATGCGGGCGGCCCGATCGGTCAGTACATGCGGGTGGCACACGGTTATTTCGCTTTTCCGAAGCTCGAAGGAGAACTGGGGCCGCACATGCGTTTCCGCGGGAAGATGATGCTCAATTGGAGTCTGAATAACTATCTGGGCCTCGCCAATCATCCGGAGGTGCGCGAAGCCGATGCCAGGGGTGCGGCCGAGTTCGGCATGGCGGCTCCGATGGGCGCCCGCATGATGAGCGGACAGACCGTTTACCACGAACAGCTGGAGCGCGAGCTGGCCGAGTTCGTCGGCAAGGAGGATGCCTTCCTGCTCAATTTCGGCTATCAGGGCATGATCTCGATCATCGACTGCCTGCTCTCGCCGCGTGCGCTCGACGTGGTGGTTTACGATGCCGAAGCGCACGCCTGCATCATGGACGGTCTGCGTCTGTACAAGGGCAAGCGGTTCATGTACGCCCACAACGACATGGAGTCGTTGCGCCTGCAACTGAAACACGCCACCGAATTGGCTGAACAGCAGGGCGGCGGCGTGCTGGTCATCACCGAGGGCGTCTTCGGCATGAAGGGCGACTGCGGCAAACTGGACGAGATCGTGGCGTTGAAGAAGGAGTTCCCGTTCCGTCTGCTGGTGGACGATGCCCACGGATTCGGCACGATGGGCCCCGGCGGCCGCGGTACGGCGGCGCACTACGGCGTGGTGGACGGCGTGGACGTGCTCTTCAACACCTTCGCCAAGTCGATGGCCGGCATCGGTGCCTTCGTCAGCGGGCCGAAATGGCTGATCTATCTGTTGCGTTACAACATGCGCTCGCAGCTCTACGCCAAGTCGCTCCCGATGCCGATGGTCATCGGCGCGTTGAAGCGTCTCGATCTGATCCGCAAGCATCCCGAATATCAGGAAAAACTGTGGGAGATCACCCGCGCGTTGCAGGGCGGTCTGAAAAAGAACGGATTCGACATCGGTCCGACCAATTCGCCCGTGACGCCCGTCTACATGAAGGGCGGCGTGACGGAGGCGACCAACCTGATCGTCGACCTGCGTGAAAACCACAATCTCTTCTGCTCGATCGTGGTCTATCCCGTGATTCCGCGCGGCGAGATCATCCTGCGCGTCATCCCGACGGCGGCCCATACGCTGGAAGACGTGAACTATACGATCGAAGCCTTCAAGTCGGTGCGCGACAAGCTCGAATCGGGCTTCTACCGCGACAAACCCATTCCCGAAGGTTTCGCTCAGGAACTTTAATCTCCGGGCCATGCGATCGCCGGCACGGATCCTGTTCGTTTTGTTCACCCTGCTCCTTACGGTGCAGGGTGAACCCGTTTTGGGCGCCCGCACGAAGGTGATCGTCCGTCCTGCCGCCGGCCGATCCGTGCCCGAAGAGGCTTACGGCATCTGCCTCCCCGTCCGGCTGTCATGCGACGGCGTGGCGGTCTGCGGCTACGATGCACAGCTTCCGACGGGCGAACGGGTGGCAGCGCTGTCGGCGGACGAACTGGCGGCACGAGGCGTTCCGAGGCTGGACGACGTCGTGCGGCAGTGGAGGGGTCGGGATCTTCGCCTCTTTTTGGAACTTTGCCCGTCCGCGGCGGAGCCGCTTTCGGAGGAGGAGCGTGCCGAACGGGAGTTGATCCTGCGGCGTGCCGACGCTGCGACGTGCGGGGCGTTCGCTGCGGCCGATGCATCGTGCGGTTGCTGCGCACAGGCCGAAACCGCATTGCGGACGGCCTATGGAGCCGGGTTCCGGCAGGGGGATGTCTGGCTGATCGCGGACGATGCGGAGGTGTTCGCGCGTTACGGCGGCAGATCGTCCAAAGTCTCCCTCTGCGGCTTGTCGCCGGAAGGGATGGGCAGGGGCGGTGTGCGGGGGCTGTTTCTGCACTGGATGCGCGTCGGATCGAAATCCGACGTGAAGCGATTGCGCAAAGGCGGCCGTCGGATCGTGGTTTGGGATGTCAATTCGGCCGGGGATGCCGCCGCGATGCGGGCCTATGGCGTCGATTTCATCGTGACCGACGATCCGGAATCGATTGGCGGTCGATGACTTTCTGTCCGACCGCGCCTCCGTTCCGGCCGTCCTTTTGCCGTGTCGAAGTCTTTGCTGTTTGCGGATCGGACGGGAAACGCAGGAAGGAAAGGTCTGTTCGGGACAGTCGCCGGTTACACGGTTTCTACTGGGGAATAAAAAAGCTGCAACGCATTGTGTTGCAGCTTTTTTCGTATTTCGGCGGAATCAGCGGATGTCGTGTTTTTTGAGGATATTGACGATCTGCGGCCGGATCACTTCCAGAATACGGCCGTGACCCAGATCGGAGGGATGTACGCCGTCGACGGTCGCATCGTGGTCGTCGCCCAGCGGCATCCCCGGATTGAGGAAATAGATGTTCTTGTCCTGTTTGAGCAGGCGTTGCATCCCCGCTTCGGACGCAGCGCGTTTGTCGTCCTCGAACTTGCGGATCTTGTCGTTGAAATTGCGGCTTTCGCGCACCTCGGTTTGCAGGAAGATCAGCGGCGTCGTGGGATGTGCGGCGCGGATTGTCGCTACGAAGGGTTCGAGACGCTCCTCGATCTGCTGTGCCGAAGGGTTGGAGAAGCTGTCGAAGAGGAAGGCGTCGGCCTCGCACGCTGCGGCTACATGGGCGAAGAACTGTTCCATCTTGCACTGGCCGCTGGCGCCTAGATTGACGAATTCGAAGCCCGTCGCACGTTCGAGTTGTGCGGGATAGGCCATGCCCGGGCGGCTGAGTCCCGTACCGTGGGTGATGCTCGAACCGATCACCACGATCCGGTGGCGGAAAGGATTGGGGGCGGCTTCGATGCGGGCGCCGGCGTCGACGCCGATTTCGAGCGTTTTCACCTCGTCGAACAGCGGCAGGTAGAGCAGGCACTCCTTCTCGGTGCCGTCCATGTGCTCGACGAGGGTGGCCTTGTGATCGGCTCCCAGACCGGGACGGGCGATGCCGGCGAAAACCCACTCGCCGTCGCGCTTGATGTAGAGGTCCATTCCCTTCTGCGAGAGCCCCGTCATGTGGGTACTGGGTTTGCGGTCGGTCGTCGTCCAGCGGGCGGAGATCGTGCGGCTGTCGGTGCGGAAGACCACGGCCACGCCGGTCGAATAGGTGTAATAGAGCCGCACGGTCTTCGACAGATCGGGATAGTCGGCCACCTCGACGCGGTGGAAGGGTTGCTTCGTCGCATGAGGCTTGTTCACGAGCGTGAGCGTTGCGGCGTCGACGTAGTTCGGTTCGGGTTTTCGGCAGCCGATGCCGGGCCGATGCAGAGCACGCAGAACAGCGCGCCGAGCGAGAACAGGAAGTTTTTCATATCCGGAAGATTGGTTAGTTTTTTCGTCGATACAAAGATAGGAAAAGCCGAGAGCAGAACCAAATTTATTTGGTTTTGCCGAGGCGGGGTATCTAAGGCGAAGCCGACGGCGGATTTCACGGCGAATTGCGGACGCCGGCGCCGAATTTTTTCCTCCCTCTTTGTCCGCTGGCGGAAAAAAGCTATCTTTGTTCGACTTATGAAACTTCTCGTCAAGCCGAGCGCAGAGCCGAACTTGTTCGGGCTGTGCCGGGGCGAGAAAACGAAGAAGGAAATTCGATGCTTGCTGACCTGCTGATTTAAACGAAGAAAAATTTAACGAATATGAAACGACTTTTTGTGCTTGTGTGTGCATTGGGGCTCTGGGCGGCGGCCTGGGCGGCTCCCGAAGTGAATATCGTACCCAAACCGCTGAGCGTCGAGACGGGCGACGGCTCCTTCACGGTCGATGCCGCGACCGTCGTCACGGTGGGCAGGGACGCTTCGTTGCGCTCCGTGGGGGAACTTTTTCGCCGCGATGATCGAGCCGGTCACGGGGCGTGCCGTCAAGGTGAAGACCGCGGCCGACGGCGCGAAGATCGACCTGGCGGTCGATCCCGAGCTCGGCGAGGAGGAATACGTGCTGCGGGTGACGCCTGCGGGCGCCGACGTGCGCGGCGGTTCGCCGAAAGGGGTGCTCTACGGTTTGCAGAGCCTGCGCCAGCTGGTGATCGAAGGCGAGGGGACGGTTCCGGCCGTGACGGTGAAGGACAAACCCTATTTCGGCTATCGCGGCGCGATGCTCGACGTCTGCCGGCATTTCATGCCCGTGGAGGATGTGAAGGCCTTCATCGACATTCTGGCCATGCATAAACTCAACCGGTTCCATTTCCATCTGACCGACGACCAGGGCTGGCGCATCGAGATCAAGAAATATCCCGACCTGGCACGCAAGGGTTCCGTCCGCAAGGAGACGCTCGTGGGCAATCTGCGTACTTCGACCGAATACGACGGGATTCCTTACGGCGGGTATTATACGCAGAAACAGATTCGCGAGATCGTGCGCTACGCCGCCGAACGCCATATCGAGGTAATTCCCGAAATCGAAATGCCCGGCCACGGGCTGGGGGCGCTGACCGCCTACCCGTGGCTCGGCTGCCGCGGCGAGAATTACGAGGTCTGGACACGCTGGGGCATCAGCAAGGATGTCTTCTGCGCCGGCAAGGACTCGACCTTCGAATTCTTGCAGGACGTGCTCGCGGAGGTGATCGAGTTGTTCCCCTCGAAATACATCCATATCGGTGGCGACGAGTGCCCCAAGGCCCGCTGGAAGGAGTGCCCGCTCTGCCAGCGGCGGATGAAGGAGAACGGCCTGAAAAACGAGGAGGAGTTGCAGAGTTATTTCATGCAGCGGATCGAGAAGTGGCTGAACGACCACGGCCGCAACATCATCGGCTGGGACGAGATCTTGCAGGGCGGAATCTCGAAAACGGCCACCGTGATGTCGTGGCGCGGTTCGAAGGGCGGAATCGCCGCAGCCAAGGCGGGCAACACGGTCATCATGGCGCCCAACACCCACTGCTATCTGGACTATCGTCAGACGCGGCAGCAGGAGTTCGAGCCGCTGGGACAGGTGAAGTACCTGCCCATGCGGCAGGTCTATGCGCTCGATCCCTACGAACAACTGACTCCCGACGAACGTAAGTACATCCTCGGCGTGCAGGGCAACCTCTGGACGGAGTACATTCCCGATTTCCGGCAGGTGAAACACATGCTGCTGCCTCGTCTGGCGGCGATCGCCGAGACGGGCTGGGCCTACGACCGCAAGGATTTCGAGGATTTCAGCCGACGCATGCGAGTTCCGCAAGGTCTACGATCGTGCGGGCTACAACTACGCGACCTATTTCTTCGACGGAAAGGACGAATAATTCCGTTTCTCCCGCAGACGGGATGCACGGTGGTGTGCGCCCTGTCTGCGGGAGTCTCGCCGCCGGACGATCCGGGCGATTACCGAATATCGAATTGCCATGAAATATCTGTTTTGTGTCCTGCTGGCTTTGTCGCTGGCTGCGTGCGGGAAGGAGACCGAAGATCCGGGGCTGTCGCGCGAAGAGTTTCTAGGTCTCTTCCCGCTGCATGAGCATGGCGAGGTGTATGTCGAACCCTTCTACGTGCGTTTTTACTATCCCGGAGGGAATTGTCTGCTCTTTCCGACCGACATCCTCGGCGAGAGTCCGGCGGCGCCGGTGCAATATATGTTTCTGCATCTGGACGGTAGCGACGTTCCGCCCGCGGAACTGATCGACCGGGCCTACGGCGTCGACTGTGCTGCCGCGACGACCGCATTGAGTTTTTTACCCGATGCCGCCGGCGGAAATTACCTGGTAGCCGATTTCCGTTACCGCTATGCGGCCGAGCAGGGTACGCAGATCGGGGAGCGCGTCGGCGAGTGGCGCATCGTGTGGGGCGTGCAGCGGCAGTATAGGTACAATGGAAAATTGTATCCGCGTGTCGAAAAATTTCAGTAATTGCCGTACGGCTTGTGCATTGGAACGGTTTTGGACGAATGCGGAGTCGGGCGGCCTGCGATTTTTTTGCGGAAATATTTTGCAGAATAAAAATTTCGGTTTATCTTTGCACTCGCAAAAAGCCTCGAACGGGGTAGCAGATAACATTTTGCGGAAATAGCTCAGTTGGTAGAGCGCAACCTTGCCAAGGTTGAGGTCGCGGGTCCGAGTCCCGTTTTCCGCTCTGAGAATCAGCAACTTACAGAAATGAGGTTGCTGATTTTTTGTTTGCATACGGTGGAAAAAGAGGGCTGAAACAGCCTTTTCAGGGCCCTGACTCTCCATAGACTCTCCATTAAACTCTCCATTGGAAATGTGTTTTCCCTCCTGCATCTAACGATGCAAAACAATGACTTTCAGAGTAATACTCCGCAAGGACGTAATCTACAAGAACAACACCAGCCCTTTATGCCTGCTTTTCTTCCATGATAACCGCAAAAAATCGGTCGGTTTGGGTGTGTCTGTATCCCGTGAATACTGGGATGCAGAAGCACAAAAGATAACGGATGACTGCCCCGACAGGGATGATATTCAGTTTCAGATAACCGCCAAAATCAAAGAGTACGAGAAGAAGATTAAGAAATTGGAAGCCCTCGAAATCCCTGTAACCTTTGAAACGCTGTTTGAGACCATTGGTAAGCGTATGGATTGTACGGTAGGCGATTATTTCAGACAGATAATCGACAGATTGGAAAAGGTAGAAAAGTATGGTTCCGCCAGCAAACACAAGGTAACACTTGCTTTGATGCAACATTTCAAGAGTACGAACATGCGCTTTGAGGAACTGGATTTAACCTACCTGCGTGAGTTTGAAATCTTCCTGCGTCAAAGGGGTAATGTCAATAACAGCCTTGCTACCAAGTTCAGCGTACTGAAAGCCGTCTATAATAAGGCAGTTTCAGAGGGCGTATTCGTGCCTAAATCGAATCCTTTCCAGCAATTCAAAGTGGGTAGCTTATGGACGAATACCCGTAAGCGTGCTATCACGAAAGAGGACATCCACAAACTGATTGAGTTGGATTTATCGGACAGGGACTTTTACACCCAACTTGCCAAAGACATCTTTCTGTTCTCTTATTTCATGGCTGGAATCAATTTCAAAGACATTGCCCTGCTGACTTATGGAGACATTGACAATGGACGCATCTACTATGCAAGACGCAAGACAGGCAAGATGATGAACTGCTGTCTGACGGAACAGGCACAGGAAATCATCGACAAGTACCACACGGACCAAGTGGAGGATGACTATATCTTTCCAATTCTCAACCGCAACGTACACACGACCGAGAAGCAAATCTTGGAACGTGTTAAGAAAACGTTGAAACACGTCAATAAACGCCTGCACGAATTGAGTGAGGAAATAGGACTGCATACACCATTAACGACCTATGTAGCCCGTCATACTTACGCAACCGTCTTAAAGAGGTCAGGAGTAAGCGTAGCCTTGATTTCCGAATCATTGGGACATTCAGACCTATCCACGACACAGATTTACTTGGATAGCTTTGAGAACAGCCAAATAGACGCTGCAATGCAACATCTCTTGTAAAAAAAAAAAGAGGTCGGGAGCCTATTGACTCCTGACCTCTACAAACCTTATAAGCGTTCAAAGATTCTTAACCGAGGTACTGGGTCAACATATCCATAATCAACTGCTCCCGTGCCATACCTTCTGTTTTGTGAGGATTCATAATCTGGTCTGCTTGGTCGCGCGTGAGGTCGTTTATCTTCCGCTCCATTTCCGCTGTGAACACCTCGAAATCTTCATCGGGTTTCTGTTGCTTGATGATAAAATCTATCAAATACCTGTTCATCAAAAACTTATCCTTGAATATCTTCTGTGCAGACATAAACCACCTGCTGCTGGCACGAAACCAAGTTTTATCCTCAAAGATTTCAGGCAGTTTCTTCGTGTTCAGACACTCCACCAAGTCTTTCGCTTGCAGGGTTTTCTTGCCGAAGCACCATAACGAAATCGTGGAGAGGGGACAAGCCTTACTGTGCAGGAACATGGCGAAATCGAATACCTCGTTGGCTTCTTGGAGCATCATGGCAGGTGCGGCCATGTAATCCGATTTTTTCCAAACGGTGGTGCAGATGTTCATTTGTGCTATGACCTCTGTAATAGATAATTCAGCATTGAGTGGTTCGCAAATTACAAGGTCATCCAAATCCAATCCCAAATTCTGATAGGCCATCAATCGGTGCTGGCCGTCCAATACAGCGTAATACTTTTCTGCATCCTCGTTGGGGATTTCTCTCCCTTTCAAATCCATCAGACGACCGCCCATCTGAATCACCTTTTCTCCATCGGTTACCGTGATAGGGGTTAGCTGCCCATAGGCTTTCATGGATTTCTCTTTCTGTTTCACGGTTCTGACGTTTACAGGCCGATTGCCTTTGACAAATGCAAAGTGACGCTGTGCGTCATCCATTGAAATAACCATCTTTTTCATGGCTTTTACATACTCTGTCCTTTACGCAGAGGGGCTGATAATGACTGCAATCCCCGCCCAAAGATTGCAGACCGCAAAGAACACCCTTACGGCAGGACAAAGGTCTGAATAAAATGAAATCGTTATATCCTCTTAAATAGCGAGTTATCGACGATGCACAGGCTTGTTCAGATTATATAGTAACAAAAATATTTATCAAATTGCTTGACTTTTGGTTAAATATTTTATATCTTTGCAGAGCAATTCAGTAAAGACATCCACACTACAAATTGAGCAGTTCCTATAAGGGCAGATTCGTCTGCCTTTTTCTTTGCGTGGTGTTACCACATTTTTTGAGTGCGAAATGAACATTCCCTTTAATAAGATAGTTTCAGAATCAAAAAATATGGAATCATTAAAAAGTGCATTCACTAAAAACAGCCACTTTTAATGACACATCATGTAATAGTGAGAACAATTTATTTGTGCTGAAAAACTTTTCATCGAAAAACGATGCACGATTTTTTTACGATAATTTTTTCTCACAACTCATGTGATGAAAAACTTTTTTGCCTGTTTTTTATTCACGCATTTTTGCGTGTAAAAAATATCGCTAAAAAAAGTATTCATCTTACTTGGTTGATGAATCTATTTTTCGTGATTAAAACTGTTCTTCATTTATCGGTTACCACATTTTTTGAGTACGAAATTGATATTTCCTATATAAGTATCTATTCAGAATCAGAAAATGTGGAAGATTCCAATTAAAGAGATAGTAGGTTTTTGAATGACGGAATAGAGAGTTGCTCAAATCTGTCCTATGCAAACTGCTCAAAAGTGTCCTATATATACATTACCTACTTATACACTACCTATTAAAGTCGTACCGACCATGTACTACCACATCAAAGACCGCAAGTGATTCGATAACCGCAAACAAGCCAAAGACCATTACGGCGTTGCCTGCTTTCGCAAATTGCTATACTTAAAAGAGATTATATTTACGAACAATCCAAATTCCATTGCTAACGATGAATTATACAGTAATCCCCAAATCAATCGTAAACTTTCAGACGGGCAACAGTAAGCCTATTGATATTTACGTGTGAGCGACCATTAAATATTGCTCCAATCACAAGACGAACATATCCCATATAACAGAGGAAAAACTATCCTTACTGACGGGATTGGATGAACGAACCATACGACGGAGTATTAAACGCTTAAAAGACGCAGGTTATCTGACCGTGCAGACTACCGTTAAAGAAGATGCAGACAGAGGTTTTATAAAGCGAAATACCTATTATATAAAGCCAGAAAAGAGCAACTATTTCTTCCTCGATAACAGTTACTTTAAGAGGAACTATCCCGCCAAGATTGCAGGCTTTCTGCTCTTATTAAAGGCAATATGCCTTAATAATACGGATACCATTCAATGAAGTATATCCCAAATTGCAAAGGGTATCGGATTATCGAGAAATACGACCACTGCATTATTAAATGAATGCCTGCAATTAAGGCTTATAAAGCCTATTTCTAACGGCTACGAACTGACGGCAGGCTGTTTTATCAATTCCTCTGTTAAAAAGACCAATGCAGGGATTTATAAGGAGATATGCGATTTCTGCAAGGTGAAAGGTGTTGCCGTTCCCAAGTGGGATAAACGGGCGATGTCCGTACTGCTTACCAAGTATAATGCAATAGGCTTATCGAATATAGAGCCAATAAGCATAGCCTACCAACTCGATAAACGATGCAAGAACCTACCCGAAAAGGTATCGTTGCCCTACTTTATAAAGGTTCTCGATATGCAGGAACAATATAAGGCAGTTATAGAACAGGTAGAGCAAAACAAACTCGATAAGGAAGATTTTAATGGTTTTGAGTTTTAGATAGTCAGCAAATAAATCATTCATATACAGCCCTCATGCTAACGCATGCAGGGCTTTCCCCATTTAATAAGAGAATGACATATTTTGCGGATATTCGATTTATATAGACCTTTTAATTGTGTTATTCATCTTTATATGGCGTGCCGTGAGGCAC
>VOFD01002976.1_pt1 | contig 31442 bp, 25 predicted proteins | sample 5384101 | NCBI WGS metagenome assembly VOFD01 (sample SAMN12384723, study PRJNA508395) | human gut metagenome | isolation source: healthy gut C | host: Homo sapiens
TGATGCTATAGTCACCTAAATAAGTTAGACACGATGTAAAAAGTAAAGCGTTAAAACTGAACGTATATATCCGCCATACAAGGCAAAGACCAAAAGTGAACGGGCAATTAGTAATGCTCGGCTATGATGTTACCACCTGTACACCTGCATCCTATCAACGTTGTAGTCTTCAACGACCCTAAGAAATCTAATCTTGTGGCTGGCTTCGTACTTAGATGCTTTCAGCACTTATCCAATCCCGACTTAGATACCCAGCAATGCACCTGGCGGCACAACTGGTAAACCAGAGGTCAGTCCAACACGGTCCTCTCGTACTAGTGTCAGAGCCACGCAAATTTCATACGCCCACGATAGATAGAGACCGAACTGTCTCACGACGTTCTGAACCCAGCTCGCGTGCCACTTTAATGGGCGAACAGCCCAACCCTTGGGACCTTCTCCAGCCCAGGATGTGACGAGCCGACATCGAGGTGCCAAACCCCTCCGTCGATATGAGCTCTTGGGAGGGATCAGCCTGTTATCCCCGGAGTACCTTTTATCCTTTGAGCGATGTCCTTTCCATACAGAAACACCGGATCACTATGCTCTAGTTTCCTACCTGATCGACTTGTAAGTCTCCCAGTCAAGCGCCCTTATGCCATTACACTCTGCCGCCGGTTACCAATCGGCGTGAGGGCACCTTTAGAAGCCTCCGTTACATTTTTGGAGGCGACCACCCCAGTCAAACTACCCACCAAACAGTGTCCTCGCAACAGCGAGTTAGAACTCAAATAACCAAAGGGCCGTATTTCAACAGCGGCTCCACAAATACTGGCGTACCTGCTTCAAAGCCTCCGGCCTATCCTACACATCAATTACCCAAATTCAATGTTAAGCTATAGTAAAGGTTCACGGGGTCTTTTCGTCCCATCGCGGGTAATCGGCATCTTCACCGATACTACAATTTCACTGAGCTCACGGTTGAGACAGTGTCCAGATCATTACACCATTCGTGCAGGTCGGAACTTACCCGACAAGGAATTTCGCTACCTTAGGACCGTTATAGTTACGGCCGCCGTTTACTGGGGCTTCAATTCAATGCTTCTCTTGCGATGACATCTCCTCTTAACCTTCCAGCACCGGGCAGGTGTCAGGCTATATACTTCATCTTTCAATTTCGCATAGCCCTGTGTTTTTGTTAAACAGTTGCCTGGACCGATTCTCTGCGCCCCACCTCGCAGTGGGGACCCTTTATCCCGAAGTTACAGGGTCAATTTGCCTAGTTCCTTAACCGTGAATCACTCAAGCGCCTTAGTATATTCAACCCGACTACGTGTGTCCGTTTGCGGTACGGGTACCTTAAGGATTAAGTTTAGCGGATTTTCTTGGGAGTATGCTTACACGCGCTATTGGATTGTTCCGAAGAACGCTCCATACTATCAGGTTCGACTCTCGGAGCGGATTTGCCTGCCCCGATCAACATCTACACCCTTCAACGAACTATTCCGTCAGTTCGCGGCACTGTCACGCCTCCGTCTCCACGTCACTCTTTAAGGTAGTACAGGAATATTAACCTGTTCTGCCATCGGCCTCACCGTTCGGCTGAGCCTTAGGACCCGACTAACCCTGATCCGATTAGCGTTGATCAGGAAACCTTAGTCTTTCGGCGAGGGGGTTTCTCACCCCCTTTATCGTTACTTATACCTACATTTGCTTTTCTACACGCTCCAGCAAAGCTTACGCTTCACCTTCGACGCTGAGTAGAATGCTCCCCTACCGATGTTTGCACATCCCATAGCTTCGGTAAATTGCTTATGCCCGATTATTATCCACGCCAAACTCCTCGACTAGTGAGCTGTTACGCACTCTTTAAATGAATGGCTGCTTCCAAGCCAACATCCTAGCTGTCTTAGCAATCTGACTTCGTTAGATCAACTTAGCAATTATTTCGGGACCTTAGCTGATGGTCCGGATTGTTCTCCTTTAGGACATGGACCTTAGCACCCATGCCCTCACTCCTGATATAGAACTAATACGCATTCGGAGTTTGTCAAGACTTGATAGGCGGCGAAGCCCTCGCATCTTATCAGTCGCTCTACCTCATATTAGTATAAATCAAGGCTGCACCTAAATGCATTTCGGGGAGTACGAGCTATCTCCAAGTTTGATTAGCCTTTCACCCCCACCCTCAGCTCATCCGGAAGCTTTTCAACGCTTATCGGTTCGGTCCTCCAGACAGTGTTACCTGTCCTTCAACCTGGCCAAGGGTAGATCACTTGGTTTCGCGTCTACTCCTTCCGACTATCCGCCCTATTAAGACTCGCTTTCGCTTCGGCTGCAGATCTCAAGATCCTTAACCTTGCCGGAAAAAGTAACTCGTAGGTTCATTATGCAAAAGGCACGCCGTCACAGTTTACACTGCTCCGACCGCTTGTAGGCGCATGGTTTCAGGGACTATTTCACTCTTCTGTTCGAAGTGCTTTTCACCTTTCCTTCACAGTACTGGTTCGCTATCGGTCTCTCGGGAGTATTTAGCCTTACCGGATGGTCCCGGCAGATTCACGCAAGATTCCTCGTGTCCCGCGCTACTCAGGATACCACTAGGGTTCAATTAGCTTAGTATACCGGGTTATCACCGTCTATGACTGAACTTTCCAGATCATTCTACTCACTAACTTTCGTCCCACAACGTGGTCCTACAACCCCATACATGCCGTAACACATATGGTTTGGGCTATTCCCCGTTCGCTCGCCACTACTTGGGGAATCATTATTATTTTCTTATTCCTACAGGTACTAAGATGTTTCAGTTCCCTGCGTTCGCCTCCATCGTAAGATGGATGAAATATCTCTTCAGATATTGGGTTGTCCCATTCGGAAATCCGCGGATCAAAGGTTATTTGCACCTGCCCGAAGCTTATCGCAGCTTATCACGTCCTTCATCGCCTCCGAGAGCCAAGGCATCCGCCATGCGCCCTTGCTTACTTTCTTTCAAACGTTTTATTCTGTACTGGTATTGGTATAGGAATTGCTTCCTTTTTCAATAACTCGAACCGTACGGCTTGATATATACTTTCAGCTCTTATAAATTTTACTTTTTGTACATCATGTCAAAGAACGGTTGGCAAGCAAATTAATAATTAATAATTAAAAATTAAATCGTCACCAGAGTGGAGAATAACGGATTCGAACCGTTGACCCCCTGCGTGCAAAGCAGGTGCTCTAGCCAGCTGAGCTAATCCCCCTTCATTAATTAAAAACTTAAAATTAAAAATTAAATTTACGACATCGCGTTTTAATTTATAATTTATAATAACTTTTAATTTAAGAAGTAGTCCCAGGCAGAGTTGAACTGCCGACCTCTACATTATCAGTGTAGCGCTCTAACCAACTGAGCTATAGGACTAGTTCAACCTTGTCTACTTTCGTCTAGACTCGGCTTCTTCATTTCTCTTGTTTATCTCTATCTATATTTCTATAGACGGTCGATCTATATGTCTATAAATAAACAAGTACCAGTAGTACAAAAAACAGAATTTATAATTGTTAATTATTAATTTCAACTCTAGTGACATTTTGACGGCATCACTCCAGAAAGGAGGTGTTCCAGCCGCACCTTCCGGTACGGCTACCTTGTTACGACTTAGCCCCAATTACCAGTTTTACCCTAGGCCGCTCCTTACGGTTACGGACTTCAGGTACCCCCGGCTTTCATGGCTTGACGGGCGGTGTGTACAAGGCCCGGGAACGTATTCACCGCGCCGTGGCTGATGCGCGATTACTAGCGAATCCAGCTTCACGAAGTCGGGTTGCAGACTTCGATCCGAACTGAGAGAGGCTTTTGGGATTAGCATCCTGTCACCAGGTAGCTGCCTTCTGTACCCCCCATTGTAACACGTGTGTAGCCCCGGACGTAAGGGCCGTGCTGATTTGACGTCATCCCCACCTTCCTCACATCTTACGACGGCAGTCTCTCCAGAGTCCTCAGCATGACTAGTAACTAAAGATAAGGGTTGCGCTCGTTATGGCACTTAAGCCGACACCTCACGGCACGAGCTGACGACAACCATGCAGCACCTTCACATTTGCCTTACGGCTAACCTGTTTCCAGATTATTCAAATGCAATTTAAGCCCGGGTAAGGTTCCTCGCGTATCATCGAATTAAACCACATGTTCCTCCGCTTGTGCGGGCCCCCGTCAATTCCTTTGAGTTTCACCGTTGCCGGCGTACTCCCCAGGTGGAATACTTAATGCTTTCGCTTGGCCGCTTACTGTATATCGCAAACAGCGAGTATTCATCGTTTACTGTGTGGACTACCAGGGTATCTAATCCTGTTTGATACCCACACTTTCGAGCATCAGTGTCAGTTGCAGTCTAGTGAGCTGCCTTCGCAATCGGAGTTCTTCGTGATATCTAAGCATTTCACCGCTACACCACGAATTCCGCCCACCTCTACTGTACTCAAGACTGCCAGTATCAACTGCAATTTTACGGTTGAGCCGCAAACTTTCACAACTGACTTACCAGTCCACCTACGCTCCCTTTAAACCCAATAAATCCGGATAACGCTCGGATCCTCCGTATTACCGCGGCTGCTGGCACGGAGTTAGCCGATCCTTATTCATATGGTACATACAAAATTCCACACGTGGAAAACTTTATTCTTATATAAAAGAAGTTTACGACCCATAGAGCCTTCATCCTTCACGCTACTTGGCTGGTTCAGGCTAGCGCCCATTGACCAATATTCCTCACTGCTGCCTCCCGTAGGAGTTTGGACCGTGTCTCAGTTCCAATGTGGGGGACCTTCCTCTCAGAACCCCTATCCATCGTAGGCTTGGTAGGCCGTTACCCCGCCAACAAACTAATGGAACGCATCCCCATCGATAACCGAAATTCTTTAATATCAATCTCATGCGGGATTGTTATACCATCCGGTATTAATCTTTCTTTACGTGTTACTCACCCGTGCGCCGGTCGCCATCAACCTAAAAGACAGTGTTTTTTGTTCAAGCAAGGAAATGCTGCCCCTCGACTTGCATGTGTTAAGCCTGTAGCTAGCGTTCATCCTGAGCCAGGATCAAACTCTTCATTGAAAAAAAGTACGCCGTTTCTGTCAGAATGTCAATTTCAAGGCTGACCGTCTCTTGGTTAGCGGGTGCAAAAGTAGCCGATATATCCATTCACTCCAAACATATCTGTCTTTTTTTTTTCGAAACTTTTTGAAACAATTTCATAAATGGCTGATTGATAAGGATGTTGTAGAACATAAATTTGAAAGGAAGTATGAAAGGAGGGGGAAGGGGATACATTATTATATATGCGTGCGCGCAATGTGCGCGTAGACAGAGGCGGGGAAAAGTACTGGGAGAACCTTAAAGCTGAGGATTGGAAGTGTAAAGCTAAGGTTTGAGAACCTAAAGCTGAGGTTTAGCGTTGCAGAGCTGAGGTTTAGCGAGGTAAGGTTGAGATTCATTTTTGCGGAGTTGAGGTATGGTTTTGTAATGGTGGGGTTGGTACACTTGGTACAGAGGTTCACCGTTCCCTTTGCCTCACACACACGTGCGCGTATAATAAGGTGTGAATCCCCACCACTCTGTCCCCACCACTGATCATTCCTCACCGCTTATCCGACTTTGTATAAGTTCCATTTACGGCTACGCTTTCCAACAGACCGTATTTCTGAAAGTGCTTCAGCCAAGTGGAAGCGGAGGTAATGGCGAGATCCCATAGGCCTTGAATTCCTTCTTCTGTTCGTCGGTGAGGCGAAACGTAAAAGCTCCGCCCATGACAGCGGATTACTGTCATTTGCCACATTTTCCTCTTGAGTGTACACCTTATATATTACGCGCGTGTGTGTGAGGCAAAGGGAACGGTGAACCTCTGTACCAAGTGTACCAACGTCCGATGGAATTTCGGCTTGATCTTTTCTTTTACGCCGCACAGTTCGACCAGATGGATGGCGGTACTTATATGCACCTCGTTGTGTCCGGTTTTCAGCGCGTTGCTGAATAACTTTTCGGCTACCTGCGGATTATACTTTGATGAAAGGCTATGTTATGGAATTCACAGGAAGTACAGAAGCAGAAATCATTTAGACTCATCCCGATGTCCCACTACTATTCCCATTAGTATGCAGATACCTCTGCATGTCAGATAGAATACGTCTACTAAATTACTGGTTAACTCCATACTATCCAGATGAACAAGACAAAACGGAAATCGAAAAGAAATGAAAAAGGATAGCCATTACAAACTTTCTTTACCGGATGAGTGGCAAAAAGAAGATTTCACTGCGTATATAGCCTTAGAAAATGAAGAAAAGAGCTGCCACGGAACACCTTCCGGGCAGCTCTCCTTTCATAGAAGTAAAGTAACAGAAAGAGAGTATGATACAGTTTTAATTCTGTCCGCCTCCCAACGCTTGGAATAGGTTAATTAAGCTTTGTATTTCGGTAAAATGATTAGCAGTCTGCGACAATTGTGCGCTAAGCAATGTCTGCCGGGCTGTGAGTACTTCCAGATAAGTGGTATTGCCATGCTCCATCAGCAAGGAAGTACTTCTCAGGGCGGTTTGTAAAGAAGCAACCTGTTTATCCAACAGAAGTTTCTTGCCCTGACTGGTCTGATAAGCCGTTAAAGCATCGTTCACCTCGCTGCCTGCATTGAGCAAGGTTTGCTGGAAGCCAAGTGCGGCTTCTTCCTGCTGTGCACGAGCAATGCGATACTGGGCAACTACCTGTCCGTGGTTGAAGAGCGGTTGCGTCAGCGATCCTACAGCAGATGCCAGAAACTTGCCCGGATTGAGTATCATCACTCCGGCAGAGTTCGTCCAGCCGGCACTTCCACTTAAAGTAATGGAGGGATAGAAAGCCGAACGGGCCTTATTGGTACCATAAAACGCTGCTTCGAGTGAACGCTCGGCACTGCGGACATCGGGACGACCGGAAAGCATCTGCACCGGAATACCTACCGAAAAGTCGGTGGGGAACTGCTGCTGTGCCAGACTAGCACGTTCATAATGACGGGGGTGTTTCAGCCAACAGAAGGGCAAGACTGTTCTCTGCCTGGTTGATTTGCTTCCTCAAGTCGAGCACGGAACCCTGTACCTGATAGTACGTTGCCTCCATCTGCGATACGGCCGATTCATTCGCCATTCCGGCATTCATCAAGGCACGAGTAGACGCCACGGTTTCTTTCCACGCTTCTTCCGTTTGCCGGGAAATGGCAAGTTGTTCGTCGAGCATCAGCAGCGTATAATAGGTATTGGCTATCCCGGCTATCAGTTGGGTACGGACAGCCTGACGATAATCCTCACTTTGAGCATAAAGAGCTTGCGACTGTTTCTTGGCATTGCGCATACGGCCGAAGACGTCCAACTCCCAACTGGCAGTGACGGGCAACGAATAAGTTTGCGTTGCCTTTTGCGTATCGAAGCTGCTCACAGTTCCCTGCGGAGCAAGAGCAAAAGGCAGGCAGGAAAGCAAGTTTGGCAGACATAAGTACGGCCTGTGCTTCTTCCACACGGAGCTGGGCGGACTGATAATCGGTATTGGTCTGCAATCCCACTTCAATGAGGGATTGCAGATAAGGATCGGTGAAGAGTTCCCGCCAATCCATATTACCCAGACTGGCGGTGTCTTCGCTCACTACTTCCCCGCCATAAAGCTGGTCGGGGATGGAAGTAACGGGCTCGTATTTAGTATAGATGCCACAACTGCTCAGCAGCAGGCCAGTGACAGCTAATGTGATGATTTGCTTTTTTCATTCTTCAGTATCTTTAATATGTTTCCTAGAATTGATTTTATCAATAATGCACCATAGAATAGCAGCAATGCAATACGCTATCAACTGCTCTACCCAAAATATGTCACTTTGATACATCATCTTTTCTTTCATTTATTTATTATTCCGTTCAGCTTCACTCTTCTCCTCCTCAAGCAACACTTGTACGTCTGCTTCTTCCTCCATCGGCGGACGGATTTTCTCCTGTAAGAATTCAAAGATAATGTAGAAGACGGGAACAACGAAGAGCAATGCCAGTGTACCGACAACCATGCCGCCCACAACGCCTGTACCCAGCGAACTGTTACCATTGGCACCTGCACCGGAAGAGAACATCAGCGGAAGCATACCGAAAATCATTGTCAACACCGTCATCAGGATAGGACGCAAGCGAACCTGTGCGGCAGAATAGGCAGATTCCACGATGCCCATTCCTTTACGACGACGCTCTATGGCGTATTCCGTAATCAGGATAGCCGTCTTGGCCAGCAAACCAATCAACATAATCACACCTGTTTGCAGGTAAATGTTATTCTCCAGCCCGAGCAACTTGGCAAACAGGAATGATCCCATCAATCCGAACGGTACGGAGAAGATAATGGCAAACGGTACAAAAAAACTTTCGTAAAGACATGCCAGAATCAGATAGATAAGGAATATGCAAATGGCATAGATGAAAATAGTCTGTGCACCACACTACTTGCTTCTTCACGTGCCATACCACCATATTCATATCCGTAGCCCGTAGGCAAAGTCTGTTCTGCCACCTCTTCAATCACCTTCTGCACTTCACCGGAAGAGTAACCTTCGGCAGGATTTACATTGGCAGAGATAGAGCTATACAGATTGAAACGATTGGTTGTTTCCGGTCCCAACACTTTCTTCAATGTTACAAACTGACTTACCGGAGCCATTTCCGTACCATTCCGTACAAACATATTGTCCAGAGATTGCTCATCCAGGCGGTATTCAGGCGAAGCCTGCATCATCACACGATACACTTTACCGAACTGGTTATAGTTAGATATGTACGCACCACCGCAATAGCTGCCCAATGCATCGAGCACTGCTCCCGGAGAAATACCGGCACGCTTACATTTAGCCGCATCCACTTCTACCGATACCTGCGGGAAATTGATGGCATATGCCGTGTAAGCCATAGCTACTTCCGGACGCTGATTCAGTGCGCCGAGGAACTGCATTACCGACTGGTAGAATGTTTCCATATCGCCACCCGTCTTGTCCTGAAGGTTCAGTTCGAGGGAGTTACCCATACCATACCCCGGAATCATAGCAGGCTGGAAACTGAATATCTGCGCTTCCTTAATACCATAAAACTGTCCATTGAGGCGGGCAACCACAGCATCCGAACTATGATCCTTTCCTTTTCGTTCGCTCCAGTCCTTCAAGCGCACAATGATTGTACCGTAAGAAGTTCCCTGACCGGATATAAGTCCATAGCCTGCTACGCGGGCATAATGTTCTATTTCAGGCGTATCCCGGAGGATATCTTCCAGTTTATCCATTACCTTCGTTGTTTCATCAAGCGTGCTTCCCGGTGAGATACTAACGTTCACCATGATGACACCCTGATCTTCCTGAGGAACAAGTCCTGTCTTGGTAGTACTCATCAGATAAACCAACAATGCGATAGCGGCTATCAACGAAGCCCACACCATCCAGCGATGACGGATGAAGAACATCACACCTTTCTTATATTTACCCAGCACAGCGTTGAACGAGGCATTGTAAGCTGCGCGTACCCGTCCGTTAATACTCTTGGCACTCTTGGTCCCGTCCGACGGACGCATCATGATAGCACACAAAGCCGGGCATAGCGTCAAAGCCGAAATCATGGAAATACCTACGGCAGTTGCCATCGTGATACCGAACTGTGTATAGAATACACCGGAAGTTCCTCCCATGAATGTCACAGGGATAAATACTGCCATAAACACGCAGGTACAGGAAACGATAGCCATCGTTACATCTCCCATCGCATCTTTAGTGGCAAGATAAGGAGATTTGTATCCGGCATCAAATTTGGACTGCACCGCTTCCACCACCACAATGGCATCGTCCACCACCGTACCAATGGCAAGCACCAGTGCAAACAGTGTCAGGATATTCAGACTGAATCCCGCAGCCACCAGACAGGCAAACGTACCCACCAGCGACACTATGATGGATATGGACGGAATGAGCGTACTCTTTAAGTCCTGCAAGAAGAAATACACCACCAGAATAACCAGAATAATAGCGATGATTAATGTTTCTACCACATTGTGGATAGAAGCGAAAAGGAAGTCGTTGGAACTCATCATCGTGACGAACTCTGTTCCCTCCGGCAGACTCTTTTCCATCTGTTTCATCTGGGCAGTAATTTCCTTATTCACAGCGGTTGCATTGGAGCCTGCCGTCTGGAATACCATGTAAAGAACAGCCGGTTTGCTATCCATCTCACTGCGGAAGCTATAAGTCATCGTACCCAATTGTACATCGGCTACATCCTTCAGGCGGAGTACAGAACCGTCGCTCTGCGAACGGATTACGGTATTCTGGAATTCCTCCACACTCTTCAATCGTCCGCGATACTTCATGGTAAACTGGAAGACATTCTTCGAACTCTCACCCAGCGAACCGGTAGGAGCTTCAATGTTCTGCTCACCCAGCACGGCAGTAATATCCGAAGGAACCAGGGCATATTGCGCCATCCGTTCCGGTTTCAGCCAGATACGCATACTGTATGTATCTCCCAATTCCATTACATCTCCTACTCCCTCTACGCGTTTGATTTGAGGCAGTACATTGATGTCCAGATAATTGGCAAGGAACGTCTGATCATAACGCCCGTCGTTGCAGACCAAAGCACCAATCTGGAGGAAGCTGGTCTGACGCTTCTGCGTGCTTACACCGATTTTGGTTACCTCGGCCGGCAGCAAACCCTGTGCCTTAGCTACACGGTTCTGCACATTCACTGCCGCCATATCAGGATCCGTACCTTGCTTAAAGTAAACCTGTATAATAGCGAGGCCGGAGTTGGATGCCGTGGAAGTGATATACATCATATTCTCCACACCATTGATACTCTCTTCCAGCGGCATGATGACGCTGTTCATTACTGCCTCGGCATCAGCGCCCGTATACTGAGCACTTACATATACTGTGGGAGGTGCAATGTCAGGATACTGCTCTACCGGCAGCGTAAGGAGCGAAATAAGCCCTATGACCAGAATCAGCACGGAGATGGAGATAGCCATCACCGGCCGCTTTATAAATACATTTCCTTTCATAATTTGTCTCCCTTCTTATTTTACTTGTGTGCCCTCACGCACTAATCCGGCACCTTCCGATATAATTTCATCACCGGATTGTAATCCGCTGAGCACCACATATTCGCGCCCATCGTTAATTCCGGCTACAGTGATCAGTGTAGAGACTGCTTTGCCGTCCACTACTTTATATACCACAACTTTGTCCTGCATCTGCACAGTGGCTCCCTGCGGAATGGCAATGCAATCCTTATAGATGCTGGGCACCACTATCGTACCGGATGCTCCGCTATGAAGCAGGCGTGATTCGTTAGGAAATACCACACGTGCCATTACAGTACCTGTCTGACGGTCGATAACTCCACTAATGGATTCTATGACACCTTTCTTATTATATACCGAATTATCATTCAGTATTAGTTCCACTTCCGGCATGTTTTTCAGAGCTTCATCCATGCTACCATACTGGCGTGTAAGGGCAAGTAACTGATTCTCAGTCATGGAAAAATAGACATACATATCCGAATTGTCACTGACCGTAGTCAACGGATACGGCAGGTTGGCACCTACCAATGCACCCACGCGATAGGGTAATGCCCCCACTACTCCGTCACTGGGACTTTTCACCTCAGTATAGGAAAGATTATTGCGTGCGTTCACTTCCTGGGCTTCGGCCTGCGTCAGCTGTGCTTTGGCAGTGAGATAGGTGTTCTCAGCTGTTTTCAGACTGAACTCTGAAACTACTTTCTGTGCATACAACTCTTTATTGCTGTTGTAGGTGAGTTCGGCAGTCGCCATTGCAGCACGTGCAGCTTCCACATTGGCAACGGCAGTCTTGAGCGCAGCTCTGTAGGGAATCTGATCGATAACGAAAAGCAACTGTCCACGGCGAACCGTCTGTCCTTCAGTCACACAAAGTTTTTCGATAGTACCCGATACTTGCGGATAGATATCAATATCCTGCCGCCCACGGATAGTGGCCGAATACGAAGTGGAAAGTTCTTTATCCGCCGCTTTTACTTCCATTATTGCAAAAGAAGGTTTCACTCCCGCATCCGTTGCCTGTTTGCAAGATGCCATCCACACTGTACAACCGACAATCCCTATCAGCCGTAACCATTTTTTGTTCACTGTAATCATACTTACTCTAATTGTCTTTTTATTAAAACTGGGACAAATGTAGGAGAAAGGAACAAAGCCATAGTGATCAATTTTCCCCCAAGAATGTCCCATTTTCGTTATTCGTCACTTTTCAAGCTAACTAATTATCAATAAGCATCATATAGAACAATATTAAAGGATAATAGGACATCCTGTTTTCCCCATAATTTACCAACTTTGCAAAAAGAAAAATGAAATAATATGGAAAAAGAGAACATTAAGACCGTAACCATAGAAGACTTTAAGAACAGTCAGCATATTCTTGACTATATAGATGATGACTTTGCGATAGTCAACAGTCTGGATGGAATACCTTATAGTAATGAGGTTGTCAGATTGGAGTGTTTCCTTATTGCCGTTTGTATAGAAGGGTGCATACAACTGGATATCAACAACCGGACCTACCAGCTACAGCCGGGCGACTTACTGCTCGGCCTTCCCAACACCATTATCGGGCATACAATGATGAGCCCTAAATATAAAGTAAGGCTTGCTGGATTCTCCACCCGATTCCTGCAACGTATCCTCAAAGTAGAAAAAAGATACGTGGGACACTGCCATCCATATCCACAACAATCCGGTGAAATCCATTAACAGGGAAAATGACAACAGCATTTTTAAACACTATGGAGACTTAATCCTGGCAAAAATTAACGATGAACCCCATTGTTATCATAAAGCGGTGGTGCAGCATCTGTTTGCCGCTATCTTTTGCGAGATGATGGGTTACCTCAACAAAGAAATCGCCGATTCGGAGAAAGCCAAACTATCGAAAGAGGGCATCAAGCAGGCTGACCATATTCTACGGAAGTTCATGGAACTGTTGTCGAAAGACAATGGTATGCATCGTTCAGTGACTTACTTTGCCGATGCACTTTGCTATACGCCCAAACACTTTTCAAAGGTCATCAAACAAGCATGCGGAAGGGCTCCTCTAGATTTGATAAATGAGACTGCGATAGAGCACATCAAATACCGGCTGAAGCATTCGGACAAGTCTATCAAAGAGATTGCGGAAGAATTCAACTTCCCAAATCAATCTTTCTTCGGGAAATATGTAAAAGGACACCTGGGGACATCACCCATTCGCTATCGGAGCACAAAAGAGGAATAATTTTCATTTCTGTAGAGTTATGAGTTAAATGATAAATAATCTTTTAGACGCGGATGACACGGATAACGCGGATCTTTTTTTATCCACTTTTATAGCGCAGCCTTTTAAATCCGCGTTATCCGTGTCATCCGTGTCTAAAAAATAATATACCAAATGGCGCTTATCACTTATCACTAAACACTTTTGCTCTTTTCTATACCGTTATGAAGTAAAACTGCTTTTATTGAATCCATTTGCCCACTTTATTTGTTACTTACTCTGAACGATTAGTAACAATCTCCCGATTATGAAATATAAATCCTTGTCTTTATTAATTATAGTATTGTTTTCTGCCTGTACGATCGGAGCACAGAACCGTAAGAAAGTGGGAATAGTATTGAGTGGCGGCGGCGCTAAAGGAGTAGCGCACATTGGAGCACTGAAAGTGATAGAGGAAGCCGGTATTCCGATAGACTACGTAGTGGGCACCAGTATGGGCGCCATCGTGGGCGGCCTATACTCCATTGGTTACACCCCGCAACAACTGGACAGCATTGTCAATGCACAGGACTGGAAATATCTGCTTTCCGATGCTCTTGATCCGGAAACTACACTGTTGAGCGAGAAGCTAAGAGAAGAACAATACCTGCTGTCTGTACCAATTGCAGGAAATCGGCACATGTATCCGATGCCGGAATTATAAAAGGAAGAAATATCTCCCGGCTACTCTCCGAACTGACAGTTGGATATCACGACTCCATTTCTTTCAACCGAATGCCTATTCCATTCGCCTGTGTATCGGATAACATCGTGAATGGCAGCAAAGTCGTTTTCCACAACGGTATTCTGGCAACTGCCATGCGCGCCAGTATGTCCATTCCGGGAGTATTCGCCCCTGTTTATCTCAATGGCATGGTATTGGTGGACGGCGGACTGACGGATAATTATCCCGTAGACATTGCCCGGCAAATGGGAGCGGAAATTATTATCGGAGTCGATGTACAAAATCCGTTAATGAAAGCGGATGAGCTGACAAGCATGTCGAATGTACTCGGGCAAATTCTGAATCTGGTGGGAGAAGAGAGTTACAGGAAAAATGTGAAGGACAGCAACATCCATATTCAGGTAGATGTAGACGGTTATTCAGCGGCAAGTTTCAACCACGAGGCACTGGATACCCTGATGCGCAGAGGTAAAGAAGCCGCCATGAAAGACTGGGACAAGCTGATTGCACTGAAAAAGAAATAGGTATCCGTACGAATTACCGGGCGGAATATCCCGGACCGTTCAAAATACCAACACGGGCTATGCTGGATACGATACCTTCCGTAGCACAAATCACTCCCCATGAAAAACCAGTCAATACTATAAATATTGGAGGACGGTTTGATAATGAAGAACTGGCAGTATTGTTATTGAATGCGAGGGGTTATTTCGGAGCACAGAAGAAATCGCAGTTAAGCCTCACTACCCGGTTAGGAAAGCGGACCTTTGGAAGGCTTGAATATACTTACTCACCACAAAAAAAGCTGGGATATAAATACAGGATATCAGATAGGATACAATGATTTTAATCTTTACGAAGAAGGTAAGCGACTGATGAATCTGACCTACGTGCATCACATGGCTTGGGTCGGATTCACGAAGAGCTGGTATAAAATGCTTGTCAAGGCGGGAATCCACTTCGAGAAATTCAATTACCATGACTGGCCCTCGGGACCGGACGTTTCCATTACAAGATCCAGTGACAAGGCTTTGCTCAGTTATCAGGCGAGTATCATGTACAATAGTCTGAATAATCAGCGATTCTCTACTCAAGGAATGGAATGGGAAGCAGCGTACAGGCTCTATACAGATAACATGGTAACGTATGGTTCGAACAGTCCCGTGTCCGTATTCCAAACTCATTGGAGCGGATATTTCTCACCAAACCGGGTATTCACCATCATACCATCGGTGTATGGAAGGGTGGTTGGAAAGAATACGCAGTCATTGGCCATATCTAACTTCGTGGGCGGTAATGTGCCGGGACGGTATATGAAACAACAGATCCCTTTCACAGGTATCAATCACATCGAAATGAGTCCGGATGCCATCTTGACAGGAATGTTGGGAGTCAGGGCAAGAACTTACAAGAATCAGTATATCGTAGTTCGGGGCAGTTATGGAGGACAGCCAACAAGATAGAAAATCTGTTTGGCGGAACAAATACACACGGATTGGCGGGCGGCAGTATAGGGTACTGCTACAATAGTATCATAGGACCTATCGAGGCGGAACTCAACTATTCCAATCAGTCAAAGAAGTTAGGATACTATATCGGGATAGGATTTACGTTTTAGCATTATTCTTTCGCCTCTTCCTGTGGAATACGGATAGCCGTGTACAACTCCAGTATGGCAGCAACCGTCAGACATACAATCCATTCGTTTCCATAAGTAAAGAACATGAATGCACCCGTAAGTACCAACAGCAACGCACCAAATATTTGTTGGCGACGAAGGCGCTTCACATTGGCTCTATTGCTCTTGGAAGGTGAATTGATCTGTGCCAACGCTACCATAGTGGCACCAATCGTATAAACATAGGGAGCAGGCTCCCAACCGGTAATATAGACGGCAGCACCAAACAGCACCATCAAAGCGCCTACAGTAAACAAAGCAGGTATCAAATATGGAAAACTATATCGTATCTGCACGGAAATATCGTCCCTCGACCTTTGAGTCCGTAGTAGGCCAACGTGCACTGACCACTACCTTGAAGAATGCCATTGCCACCGGAAAACTGGCGCATGCCTATCTTTTTTGCGGTCCAAGAGGCGTGGGAAAAACAACTTGTGCCCGTATCTTTGCTAAAACAATCAACTGCATGAGCCCCACAGCAGACGGCGAGGCATGCAACCAATGTGAATCCTGCACTGCCTTCAATGAGCAGCGCTCCTACAATATCCATGAGCTGGATGCCGCCTCAAACAACTCTGTGGATGACATCCGCCAATTGGTGGAGCAGGTACGCATTCCACCTCAGATAGGCAAATACAAAGTATATATCATTGACGAGGTACATATGCTGTCCGCCTCGGCTTTCAATGCTTTCCTGAAAACACTGGAAGAGCCTCCACGCCATGCCATATTCATCCTTGCCACTACCGAGAAGCACAAGATATTGCCCACCATCCTTTCACGCTGCCAAATATATGATTTCAGCCGGATTGGTGTGGAAGATACCGTAGCACACCTCGCATATGTCGCCTCCAAAGAAGGTATCACTGCTGAACCGGAAGCGTTGAATGTCATTGCCCTCAAAGCAGACGGCGGTATGCGCGACGCACTATCCATCTTCGACCAGGTGGTAAGCTTCACCGGAGGACACATCACCTATAAGAGCGTGATTGAAAACCTCAATGTGCTGGACTATGAATACTACTTCAAACTAACCGGATTCTTTCTTGAGAACAAAATCAGTGACGCGTTGCTATTACTGAATGATGTGCTCAACAAAGGCTTCGACGGCAGCCACTTCATCACCGGACTTTCATCCCACCTACGTAACTTGCTTGTCAGCAAAGACCCGGCGACACTGCCGTTGCTTGAAGTCGGCGCAAGCATCCGCGAACGTTACCAGGCACAAGCACAGCAATGCCCCCTCCCTTTTCTTTACCGTGCCATGAAGCTCTGCAACGATTGTGACCTGAACTACCGTGCCAGTAAAAACAAAGCGCTACTGGTAGAGCTCACTCTGATACAAGTGGCACAACTGACCGCCGAGGAGGACGACGGTGCCAATGGGCGCAGCCCTAAACAAGCTATAAAACCCATATTCTCTCTTGCCAAACGTATGCAAGTAATCCGCCTGACCATGCTGGATGCGACCACTTTCGAAGTTGTTGTAGAAAATGACATTGCAGCCAAGGAGTTTACCGATCTGATTCCTACCTTGCAAGGTTACTTACGTAAACGCCTAAAAAACAGTAAAGCCACCATGACCGTCCGTGTCAGTGCCCCCACCGAAAAGGTACGTGCTTACAGTCGTGTAGAGAAATTTCAACTGATGGCCCAAAAGAACAATGCACTGCTACAACTGAAAGATGAGTTCGGTTTGGAACTATATTGATAATTATAAGTAAAAGATTGCATTATTTATTCAGCAAATAATTTTGTTTTTTTAGTTTTATCACTACATTTGCGAATAATCTAAATAAAATATCTTCTACTTTGAGAAAGATTGCTATTATATCGGCAGTGGCTACTATTTTGCTCTTTTCCTTTGCGACGAGAACATACGCTACTCGTACAGACAATGAACACTTGTCTGCATTGCAATCACTTATCAGCAGAGAAATTCCTTACGATGCCAACACACCGATAGACAGCATTATCTCCTGGACAAATCAACTGGCACCTACTCTGAAATTTCCCCGGACAGAAGAATCCTATTTCACCTTACTGTTATGGCAAGTTAGTGCATATATCATGCGAGGCGACCTCAGTCTGGCAGTAGACCGGGCACGGTATATGTACGAAAGTGCCAAAGACATGAACTCCAACTTCGGTATTGCTCTTGCCAATCAAGCCATCGGTCAGGCATATACTGCCTCTTACATACAGGACAAGGCCTTAAGTTCCTATCTGGATGCCTTGCACCACTTATCCCCGAATAATCCGCAAACTTATCGACTCCTGGTGAAAATCTCCACTCTTTTGCAACAGATGAACCGATTGGAAGAGGCCATGACGTATGTAAATCCCCTGAACCAACTTCTGGAACAGCAGCCCGAACATCCGCTCGCCATTCCCATACTCATAGAAAATGCTACTTACTATATTTCCTCGGGAGATCAGCAAACTGCGCTCCGGTATCTGCAAAAGGCAGATTCCATATATCAAAACCATACTCACGAGCCGGCTCATGGGTTCTCCATCGACTATTATACAGCAGCCTGCTACCGTGCATTGGCAGCAGATGATCATGACAAGCAAAAAGCAGACGAAGCACTTGCCCTTTACAATAAACTGCTCGAACTGGTTTCCGGCAACAAACGTTCCCTGGAGTATCGCTCGATTTCTGCCGAAAAGATATATTTGTATAAATTACTGGGGCGCTTTGATGAGGCTTGCCGGATATATCAGGAGTTATATACCGTTACTGACACTCTCGCTTCGAAAAGTTACATCCGCCAGATAAATGCATTGAAAGCAACCTATCAGATAGATGAACTGAAACTGGGGAATAAAGCACAGGAAAACAGAATTGTACTTGCTTCCATCTTCATCGGACTTGGATTATTGGCTTTCATCTCCATGTTAGCCGTATGGCAAAGAAAACAGAAAAAGAAAGTGGCACTATCCAAGAAAAATCTGGAACAGTCCCGGTGGAACGCAGAGAGTGCAACGCGCGCAAAAAGTGTATTCTTGTCGAATATGAGCCATGAGATACGTACTCCCCTCAATGCTTTATCCGGTTTTTCTGCACTGCTGACCGAAGAAGGGTTGGATGACGCCACCCGACTACAATGTACTGAGATTATTCAACAGAACTCTGAACTTCTATTGAAGCTAATAAATGATGTGATTGACCTGTCGAGCCTGGAATTCGGTAAGATGCAGTTCTCCATTGGAGAACATGATGCAGTAGCTACCTGTAGAAATGTTACTGACACAGTGGGCAAAGTAAAACAAACACAGGCGGAACTGCTGTTTGTAACCTCACTGGAAGAATTGAAAATAGAAACAGATGATTCTCGGTTACAGCAAGTACTGATAAACCTGCTGATAAATGCAACTAAGTTCACAACAGAAGGTGCCATCACACTGAAACTGGAAAAAGAATCGGATGACATGGCTCTATTCTCCGTTACAGACACCGGTTGTGGTATCCCGAAAGAAAAACAAGCTCATATATTTCAACGTTTCGAAAAGTTGGATGAGAACGCACAAGGAAGCGGACTCGGATTGTCTATCTGCCAGCTAATTATAGAGCATATAGGAGGCAGGATATGGATTGATCCGGACTATGACGAAGGTTCCCGTTTCTTATTTACACACCCCATACGCCAGACAAAAGGCACACAAAAAAAGGAGGGTCGCGCATGATAAAGCGTCTGATTATAGCACTGGCATTAGGCACTGGAATTTTATTCACCGCCAATGCCCAAAATAGCGCCGTTAAAGACAGCCTATTGCGCATTTACGTCACTGCGCCGCACGACTCTACGCGCCTGGATGTACTGCATGACATCGCCCGCCTGGACCAGCAGACACCGGTATTCCTCTATTATGAGAATAAATTGCTGAAAGAGGCTACGGAGCAAAACAACCTCCGTTATCAGAGTCTTGCTACCTATGAGCATATCATCTACTTTTTCAATAAACTGGATCTGAAACGCGTAACGCAGTGGATGAACAGAATGGAAGTTCTGGCAGAGAAGCATAATTATTACAATGATTACTTCAAAGCCAAGAAGTTACAGATTGAAATGTATACAATCAACCAACAGATAGAACTTGCCATCCATGAAGCGAACATCATGTATGATAAAGCTAAAAAACTGAATGACAGCAATGGTATGCGGGAAGCCTGTCTATGCCTCATGACCAGCTACATTGCCACACTACGTTACGAAGATGGAGCAAAGGCCTTGGAAGAAGCATTCCACCTAATGAGTCCGCAAGACAGACCGATGGATAAAATAAATCTGTTGTCGAAGGCTGTGCTGGCTTATTCATTCCTGCATAATAATGAAAAAATGTATGCTTCGCTGGAACAGATGAAAGTAGCGATACAAGACTTAATAACCGCCACACCGGCACTCAAGAATGCATACTCAGCCCTATATATGGGAATGGAAACTCAATACGCCCTTTACTATGTCCGCACGGGAAACCCCAAGAAAGCCTGGGAACAGCTGCAAAAAGCAGATGAATATGATACCCCTAACACCTTCCTGCCGTACAGAGTATCCCGTCTGCAAGCTTATGCAGAATATTATCGTGCCCGAAAAGAATACGAAAAAGCCTTGGAGTCATTGGATAATGCCATTACCCTAACACTTCAGATGTCTTTCCCGGATGCCATACTATATATGGCTATGAAAGCAGATATTCTAGTGGATATGGGGCATCCGGAGGTTGCTATCAACATCTACAGGAAAGTAATGCGTGATAAGGACTCTCTATACCGAGGGTTGTCGAACGCGCAAATGGAGCAAATACAGAGTTTGTACAATATGGATAAACTGGTGCTGAAACGAGAACAGCAACAAGAAAAGATACATTATTTTGTATTGATCGTTATTGGGATTGCCCTGCTGGCACTGATTGCTTTCGTTATCCACATGTACTTCAGCAGAAAAAGATTGCAGAAAGACGAGAAAGAAATGGCCCGTCTGAGTGAAATAGCTGAGGAAGCGAATGAAGTAAAGAGCCGCTTCCTTGCAAACATGAGTTACAATATCCGTATTCCATTGAATAATGTGGTAGGTTTTTCACAGTTGCTCTCTACTGATATGGGATTGGATGATAAAGAAAAACTGGAGTATTCTGAAATTATTCAGGCAAATTCTACAGATTTGATTCAACTGGTGAACGACGTACTCGACCTCTCACGCCTGGAAGCTAAAATGATGAAATTCCAGATACAGAATTGCGAAATGCGGGAAATATGCAACGACCTTATATATATGGCCCGGAGAGACAGTAACGGACATATACATGCCGAACTGGAAAGTGATGTGGAACACCAAATGCTTAGAATGGACGCCAACCGCTTCAACCAAGCTGTATTAAGTATGCTGATTTATCCTGTACCCAACGATACCGATCGTGAAGTGAAGATGCAACTGAGCAAAGACGAAGAAAATCAGTTACTGATATTCCGTATCACAAACAGCCCGTTAGTTGATCCTGCATTTGCCTCCCAGCAAGTTTCCATACGGCTAAAAAATCAATCAATTGTTATTTGAACATTTTGGTGGTAGCTTTATGGTAAGTGAAAGTGCCGAGAATGGCTATCCCATCACTTTTAGTATTGCTACTCTGTGGTGAATCTTATTCAAAATAAAAAGTGAGTACAATCATTCGGGAAGTAATTTTGTCGACTGACTGCGTGAACTTCAATAATGATTGGTCCGTAAGATCTTTACGGTCTTTCTTAATAAGATTTGCCAGTCCGAAACAGAACTTCAGTTCCGGGATTAACTTGAAATAAGGCAGATAAAAATCACACCCCAACCCTACTTCTACATAACAATCGAAAGGCTTTACCAATAAGGCCCCCTGCTTCTTCACACTGAAATCATACGTAGGAGCAATACCTGCCACCAGATAAGGACGGTAATTATTAAAACGTTCAGCAGAAAACTTCAAATCTACCGGTACAGAAAGATAGGCGGATTTCATCGACTGCGAATGTTCTTCACCACTGGCTTGCTCGCGGAATACTACTTTCTTATCCCCGAAATGTAATGTCGGGACGAGACGCAAGGAAAGAAACTGATTCAAATAAAGTTCGCCCAATACTCCGACCGTAAATCCGGGAGAATATTCAGGCACATCAGCAAACCAGCTCTGACCATCTTCCGTCACATATCCGGTATTCACCAATTTATAGTCCTGCACATGGATACCTGCCAAAAAACCATAGTGCCACCTCCGTTGATCGATATACGGACGGTTCTGCACCTTCCGCTTCTGTGCCGAAGCACCAAAAGCAAGGAGTAAAGTAAGGATTATCAGACAAATGCGCTTCACATCCTTAAAACGCTGAAAGTGACATTTTATTGCATTTTCCTTCGGTTTTCTCCCCACTATTATTTAGACAAGGTACAAATTAAGGGAATTTAAACAGGTTTGATAACAACTAATCAAGAAAACCATTATTTTTGCCGAACTAATTAGTACTAATAATTTAAAATCTAAAGAAAATGGCTTACGTAATTAATGACAGTTGTGTTGCTTGTGGTACTTGTATTGACGAATGTCCGGTAGGAGCTATCTCAGAAGGTGATATCTACGCTATCGACCCTGAAACTTGCACAGATTGTGGTACTTGTGCTGATGTTTGTCCGTCTGAAGCAATTCACCCGGCAGAATAATAACAACACTATGGAATGAGAAAGCCCGGTTTCATAATTGAAACCGGGCTTTCTCATTTTTATATACTGTTATTTATTTCAGTTCAGCCAATGCTTCCTTGATACGGCTAATAGCTTCCACAATATTCTCATCGCTGGTAGCATAACTCATGCGAATACATTCGGGAGCACCAAACGATGTGCCGCCTACACAAGCTACATGAGCTACTTCCAACAAGTACATAGCCAAATCATCCGAATTCTCAATCTTACGGTCACCGGCAGACTTACCGAAGAATGAGCTACATTTCGGGAACAAGTAGAAAGCACCTTCCGGTACATTTACTTCGAATCCCGGAACTTCTTTTGCCAACTTCACAATTAAATCGCGACGACGTTCGAAAGCCTTACGCATTTCTTCCACCGGAGCCTGTGTTCCCGTGTAAGCAGCTTCAGCGGCTTTCTGAGATACCGAACAAGGGCCTGAAGTATATTGACCTTGCAGCTTATTACAAGCTTTTACAAGCCATTCTGGTCCGGCAATGAAGCCAATACGCCACCCAGTCATGGCATATGCTTTAGATACACCATTTACGATTACCGTACGATCTTTCATTTCGGGGAACTGAGCAATGCTCTGGTGCTTGCCAATATAATTGATATGCTCGTAAATTTCGTCAGCAATAACAATAACTTGCGGGTGTTTTGCCAACACGTCAGCCAAACCTTTCAATTCCTCCTGAGAGTAAACTGAACCGGTCGGATTAGAAGGTGAGCAAAGAATCAATGCTTTAGTCTTCGGAGTGATAGCTGCTTCCAACTGTGCAGGAGTAATCTTGAAATCCTGTTCGATACCTGCGGTAACAATCACCGGCGTACCCTCAGCCAACTTTACCATTTCCGGATAACTGACCCAATAGGGAGCAGGTACAATTACTTCGTCACCTGGGTTCACCAACACCAATACTGCATTGCAAACCGACTGCTTGGCACCATTGGCGCAAGAAATTTGTGCGGCGGTATATTCCAGACCGTTTTCCTTCTTCAACTTCTCTACAATTGCATTACGTAAGGCAGGATAACCCGGCACTGGAGAATAGCGAGAAAAGTTATCGTCTATCGCCTTTTTCGCAGCCTCTTTAATGTGGTCGGGAGTATTGAAGTCCGGTTCTCCCACACTCAGGTTAATTACGTCTACGCCTTGAGCCTTCAGCTCTGCGCTCTTTTGAGACATAGCCAGTGTCGCCGAGGGACATGTTCCAAACCGTTCGACTTCTGGCGGAAAGGAATCAAACGGAAATGACCGTGGTCTGTAGGCATATCCACTTCCACTCCTTTTTCTACAATAGACTCCTGCTTCAAACGGTAGGCAATCAAGTCACGGATAGAAATCAATTTCAAGCCAAATTCATCTGCCATTCTGCGCAATTCGGGCAAACGGGCCATTGTACCATCCTCATTCATTATTTCCATAAGGGCTCCCGCCGGATAAAGTCCAGCCAAACGTGCCATATCAATAGTAGCCTCCGTATGTCCGGCACGGCGCAACACACCTTTCTCCTGAGCATACAATGGATTAATGTGGCCAGGACGCCCGAAAGTGGCCGGAGTAGAAGCCGGATCGGCCAACGCCTGGATAGTAGCAGCGCGGTCTGCCGCAGAAACCCCGGTACTGCAACCTTCCAACTTGTCAATAGTCACCGTAAAGGGAGTACCCAATACAGAAGTATTATCCGATACCTGATGCGGCAAATCCAGTTCCTTGCAACGCGAAACTGTAATTGGAGCACAAAGTACACCACGGGCATGCTTCAACATAAAGTTTACTTTCTCCGGTGTAATCTTTTCAGCTGCAATTATCAAATCACCCTCATTCTCACGGTCCTCATCATCCACCACAATCACAAAGTTACCGGCCTTGAAGTCTTCAATGGCCTCTTCTATCGTATTCAACTTTACATTTTCCATAATCTATTTTGTTTTTATTTATTCTGATCTCTTTCTATGATTCCAATCACATCTTCATTTGTCTTGATAATCCGCTCCATATCCTTATTCAGACGGATACGGAATGCCCAGATACGGAAATAAAAGAACAAGCCTATCGGGAAAACAATACCGCAGAGCAAGTTTAACCAATAATTGCGGAACGGACGGACATGCGCATGGATGGGGATGACCGGATAGGTGTTCAGCGCTGTCAACAAAGTAACGGATCTTGTATTCGACATCTCATCTATCAGACTCTCCAAACGTTCGTTAATATCTTCCACTGCCTCATCCTGGCTATCAGTCATCCACAATTTAAAGTAATTGGGAGCACGTTTCAACCCCTTTCTATCAGCATATTCACGACAGTCTACGGACAAAGCCTTCAGCTCTTCCGGAATACGTGTATAATCAGGATCATGGATGATTACTTCCTTACGGAACAGATGGCGTACACTGCGAATACCCACAACCTTCTTGAACCAATTTATATAAGCATCAGCATTCAATACCACTGAATCATTGTTGGATTTATATGTCAAGAACGCACCCAATGGAGCCAAGACAGCAGTACTGGTCCACATACCCATCCAGACAACCCACTGTCCGTCACGGGCCATCTTATACCCCGTATTGTTGATGATGTAATAGATCTGCTGTTTGTCAGCCGTCATCTCCAGACGTCCCGAATCAGACTTGATAATTTGAGCATTCTCAAAACCTTTCTCAAAATTATATATCAGTACGTCATACAGCATACCAGTTTTGCGGTTCTTATGCTTCACATACAGATTATAACCATCTATTTCATCGTAGAACACACCTTCAGGAATATCCACTTCGGGAGATTTCTGCTTCATGGAAATAAGCAAAGTCCAGAGCTTTGTCTGTGCTTTTGGTCCTATGACATTTTGGAAATAGAAAGAGACACAACAAATGAAACAGATAAAGATAATCAACGGCCGCATAATCTTAAGTAGTGAAGATACCGGCCGCCTTCATGGCCAGCAGCTCAAAACGTTCTCCGAAATTTCCAAAAGTAATAAGTGCAGCCAGCAGAATAGCCAGCGGCAACGACGCAGGTACCAACGTAAGCGCAGAATAAAAGAAAAACTGTGCAAGGACAGTCATCTCCAATCCTTTTCCTACCATTTCGTCCACATACCTCCATAAAAACTGCATCATGAAGATGAAGAGGCAGATGAAGAAAGTACCCATAAAGAGCATGCAAAAGCTCTTCAATATAAATATATCTAACTTTTTTATGCGCAGCATTTTACTCGTTTCATGCAATGAGAGCACAAAAGTAGCATAAAAAAGGGAGTACGTGGAAATTTTTAATCAAAGTTAACTAAAAACCGCACGTTCTCCGCAGAGTATCTACCTGAGAGTCCCATAACTCGCACAAATCTTTCACTTCATCCACCATCAGCGAAATCAGTAACTTCTAGCACGAAGTCGTTTGTCAGTTCATTGTTTGTCATCTTCAATTCAAAGTATTCCCGTTCATATTCATCGTCCAGCCAGCGGAAGCGAATAAAAGAGAAAGCCCGCACAGCAATAATCTCTGCATCACGTTGTTCCGTCTTTCCCCAAAAAAAGGTTACTGTCTTATCGTCGACTGTACCCTATCAGCAAACCAGCCCTCCAAACCGGTGGGGGTACTTATCGCGGACCAAAGAATGCTTTTAGAAGTTGCATTCAAGAGGTATTCCCGATGTATTCTCTTGTCTTTCCATAGTTCATATTTGCTTTTTATTGCGGCGGCAAGATAGAGACTTTTTTCTAATTACGGAATATATTTCATCCAAATTTATTCATCCGGCTTTTCCTTTTACCACATAACTCCCTGATACTGTTCTTAAAAGAGGCATATAGAAAGGTTACTTTTTCTTTGTATCGTTTCTATTCAATAAATTATTTTGCAGAAAATCTTCACAAATGTTTTGGCAATTTAAATAAAAGCTATATCTTTGCACCCGCAATCAAGAAATGATGGCGGGATAGCTCAGCTGGTTAGAGCGCATGATTCATAATCATGAGGTCCCCGGTTCAATCCCGGGTCCCGCTACAAGATTAAGATTTAGACTGTTAGGAGGCTTCCACTCTTGGCGGTCTTTTTTGTCTTTTACCCTCGGTTTGTTTACAAGGTTCAACAGATTACCCTTCCACACCTCTGCATCCCTCTATTCATCGGCCTTATCGGGTGGAAAGGTATAATCTACATATTTTCCACAACATAACAGATAATCATTTTCCTATTACAATACATCATATACTATGCCAATTATAGAATACATTATATTGTTTTGCATAAGGCTTGACATTGCTTTACATAAAGCATGTCAAGCGTTTGACTATAGTCAGTAAGTTGTTTGATTATAATCCGCAAGCTTACTGACTATAGTCAGCAGACTTACTGAAGGTAGTCAACATCAAATAATTCCTATAGCAAAACGAATGAATACTATATCCACATATTGCCTTCACCGCACCCGTTTGTACCCCTTCCATCCGTTAAGGCCGATGAATAGAGGGATGCAGGACAGCCGTTCTTTCGAAAAGTTCATAGCTATTGCTGGAAAATTAAAGCTTACATACTGAAAAAGCACCTCCATTTTTGATGCCATGAAGCTTTTTACCTATCTTTGCAATGATCGAAAAAGAAACCAAACTCGTTCAACACGTCATATATAAAGCCTTTAAAGGCAAGACAAGAATACAAACTTTTTTCTATATGCAATAGAGTTATGCGCGAGGGATTATTTGTTATCAGCCGTGGCATCGGCCAAGTGATGTTCCAAAACAATGCATTTTCAGGTATATTAATGCTATCAGGAATTCTGTACAGTTCCTGGCAATTGGCTTTATTAGCTATTATTGGCAATATAATAAGTACTGCAACTGCCTGGATTTGTAGCTACAGCCGTGAGGATATAAAAAATGGACTATACGGATTCAATGGTACTTTAGTAGGTATCGCCATCGGAGTATTTATAGAGATAACATGGCTATCAATGTTGCTTCTGCTAATAACTTCCGCCCTATCCACCTGGATCACTTATCTCTTCAGCCTTCAGCATCGTTTATCCGGATATACGGCTCCCTTTATTTTATCTGTATGGATATTACTGGTTGGATGTCACTGGATATTTCCTTCATTATTATTATCCACCACACCTGTTGGGGCAGAGCCATCCTCTGATTTCCTCCGCGCTTTCTGTTTGAATATAGGTCAAGTAATGTTTCAGGGGAATAGTATATCAGGATTATTCTTTCTGATTGCCATTGCAGTTAATTCCCGCATCAATGCTTTCTATACTGCTTTAGGTTCCATCCTTCCAATAGTTGTGGCTGTGCTAAGCGGTATGGATCATGCCATACTAAATGCCGGATTGATCGGTTATAACGGTGTATTGTGCGCCATTGCTTTGGGTGATAAAACAATACGTTCCGGAGCATGGTGTGTATGTTCCATCCTTATATCCATTTTATTACAATGGCTGGGTATGCATTGGGGAATTACAACCCTGACTGCCCCTTTTGTCATTTCCGTATGGATAACCATTATATTAAAGAGAAGCCTGGAGAAAACTGTATAGTATATCTTAAAAAAGGAAGAAGGACACCAAAGTTAATGGTATCCTTCCTTCTATCAATCAATCATAGTCATACAAAAACTATTTCAACTTTAAATTACTTCTTACAGCCGCAGCAGCGGGCTCACTCGGTGCAACGGATTTCCGGGTGCAATAATCAAATTCGGCTGATTTATCACCGCTGAATGACTTCCATTTCAGTTTCAACTTAACAGTTTTACCCTCCGTATCAGGCAATTCATCCAACTTAAAGGCAACCAAGCCATCATCCGTTTTTCCATACGTATCACCGTACGCATTATGCCGGAACTCCACTTCATAAGGATTATCCGGATTTTGTCCTAACAATAAGTTTACAAAATGTTTCTGCGAACCTCCCCATACAGTTCTGAAACGGAGTGTCAGATAGCCATCTTCTGCAAGGGTCACCCAGTCATTTACTATTTCCACAGGATCTGTACCATATATTTTATCATTTTCTTCTCCCAGATCCGGAGCGATAGGCTTTGTCAAGATACTGTCTATCCAGTTGATGTGCACTGCTTTCGTGTATTCACCACTGGCTTCGTCAACTTCACTGTAATTCATCAATGCTCTGACCTCTTTATCTCCAAAAGGAGAGGTTTTCACATTGGTCGGTAATAAGGTCGTCTTATCATCCAACTGCAAGAAAAATGCTCCATCGGCAGCTTCCTTCACTGTCACAAGGGCATTAGGATACCTCAGGTAATAAGCGTTATTGTCGTCGTCGTCCAGGCAGGACTGAAAACCTATAGAAGTGGCTACTACTGTTGCCACGGCAAGTGCTTTACTAAATACTGAATTAATTTTCATAATGTACTTCCTCTAATTAAATATTCAAAATAACTTCTTTGTATTAGAGAAATAACAAATTAGAAAAAAAGACTGCATAGCATATTGTTAATTAACAATAATGTCTATTATTTCCAAATCATCCGGCACGTGTACCACACCGGAAAATCCCTGAGCAGCTTCTTCCGTACAACACGCTTTACGCGTATTCAGCGTCTTATCTTCCGTATGATATAACAACAGATTCTTCACTTTCAGTTCTTCCGCCAGCTTCCCGGCATCCAGTGCCGTACTATGGTGTTTCTCATAAGGTTTGAATATATCACGGTCTTTATACAGACAGAAAGCCTCGCACAACAACCAGTCAGCCCCTTCCACATAGGGACGATTCTTCTCATTATAAGGTTCATCTCCAAGACAAGCCAGCGATTGGCCATTCGGCAATGTGGTACGAAAACCATATTGTTTCTCTTTAGTCGATCCTATATCAAAAGATTGTAGTTTTAACTCCCCTGCTTTAAATGTCTCTCCGTCCTTAACCTCACAAAGCTCAATGCCATTTCCCAAATACTGTACAATTTTCTTAGGTAACGTCATCCGGCAGATCCAATCCAGAACTTGTAATACTTTATCATGTCCATACAGCCGGAAGCCTCCTGCATATTTCCCACTTTGCATCTGTTGTGCTACCATCCGGATTACCCATACCGCACCCAATATATGATCCGTATGAGCATGTGTCACAAACATATCATGAATACGTTCAATGGCGATACCGGCTTTCTCCAACTGAACCAATATTCCATTTCCTCCACCGGCATCCACAAGCAGCACATTTTCAGCTGTGCGGATTGCGAAACAAGTATTATAGCATCTGGTAACGCCTGCATTACCTGTACCTAACATAATAATCTGAGTATCCTTCATCCTCTTAATTCTATAATTACGAAATCTGAGCCACAAAGATAAACAGAATATGCCATTCTATAAGGAAAGATCAAAACTCTCCTTATAGAATGGCATATTTATAACAGTATAGTAAAGTATATAATTACTTACTGAAATCTCTTGGAGCCGGAACAGGCGGCAATGGTTTACGGTTCTGCAACTCCTTCATTACTTCTTCTATAGCCTTATTGAGCTGTTCGTCTTCACCGTTCCATTCCTTCACCGGATCGTTATCAATCAAGATATCCGGATCGACACCATGATTTTCAATAATCCACTGGCCTGTTTTCGCATCATAACTGGTGAAGAAAGGAACACGGATATCCGTACCGTCCATATAAGGCAACGGTCCGCTGATACCTACAATGCCACCCCAGGTGCGGGTACCGATTAGTTTACCAAGTCCCAGTGCACGGAAGCCCCACGGGAAGAGATCACCATCAGAAGCAGAATATTTATTAATCAAACAAACCTTCGGCCCCACTTGCACAGCATCGGGTATAGTGCCGACACGCTTCGTACCACGTCCCATCGTCAAGCGGTAAGGTTCGCGAGACAAGCGTTCCAGAATCATAGGAGATACATTACCGCCACCATTAGCACGGTCGTCTATAATCAGACCTTCCTTGTCGAGCTGCGGATAGAAATAACGGGAGAACTCGTTCAGACCCTCCGGACCCATATCAGGAATATAGATATAACCAATACGTCCATTGGATGCCTTTTCCACCTTCTTCAGGTTATTCTGTACCCAGTTATAATGATAAAGAGGATATTCATTTTCCAGCGGACTGATGACAATCTTTCTTGCACCTGCCAATTGCGGTTTGCTGTTCAGCGAGATTTCTGTCGGTACATCAGCCTTTCCTACCAGTAAAGCATAGATATTCTTCACCGTATTCGTCGGTATACCGTCAATGGCAACAATGTATTCCCCGGCCTTAGCCTCAATACCCGGTTCAGTAAGCGGAGAGCGCAGTTCCTTACTCCAGGAAGCACCGGGAAGTATCTTATCCAAACGGAAGAAACCACTCTTATCTGCCGATACCTCAGCACCCAGCAAACCAGTCTTGATACGTGCCGATTTATCCGTTTCACCCGGATTGACGTATGCGTGTCCGCAGTTAAGCTCACCAATCATCTCTCCAATGATATAGTTCAGGTCGAGACGCGTCTTTGCATAAGGCAGCAGAACAGAATATTTCTGTTTGATTGCTTTCCAATCCACACCATGCATATTCTCCAGATAAAAACCATCACGATAAGCACGCCAGGCCTCATCAAAGATTTGCGCCCACTCCTTGGGATAATCTATCGTAATGGACATATTATCCATATTGACAGGTGTACTCAGATTAGCCGCTCCTTCCGGTATAGCGGTTACATAAAGCTTGTTGTCCTTGTAGAACAAAGCCTTTTGACTACCCGGAGTAACCGTCATCATAGCACCATCGGCAACCGTTTCTTCTTTCTGACCTTCAAGATCGAAGAACTTCGTTCCGCCATTGCCCCAGTAATATACTTTCTTTCCGTTTGAATAGAAATTAGTATAATAAGAAGCCGACAATGGAAGCTTGATGATACGGTCAGTGATACCTTCGGATCAAACTTGACGAGTGACGCAGAAGCAGTTTCTTGTTTCGCGTCTTTCTTTCCGGCAGTCTTTTCAGTAGCCTTCGGGGCCTCACTCTCACTGTCGTTCTTCATTCCGGCATCTTTCTGTATAAAAGG
>VOFD01001387.1_pt1 | contig 31423 bp, 24 predicted proteins | sample 5384101 | NCBI WGS metagenome assembly VOFD01 (sample SAMN12384723, study PRJNA508395) | human gut metagenome | isolation source: healthy gut C | host: Homo sapiens
ATACGATATAACCATGGAAATCTATCTGGCAAGACATACTTCGGTGGCCGTCCCGCGCGGCACCTGCTACGGCTTCACGGACGTGCCTGTACGGGCCACTTTCCGCCGCGAAGCCACCGCCACGCGACTGCTGTTGCGCGGCCTGACGTTCGACCACGCCTTCACCAGTCCGCTCAGCCGAGCGGCCAAACTGGCCACCTACTGCGGATTCCCCGACGCCGAACGCGACGGACGGCTGAAGGAAATGAACATGGGCGACTGGGAAATGCAGCGCTTCGACGACATCACGGACGAGCGCCTGCAACTGTGGTACGACGACTTCCTGAACCAGCCCACCACGGGCGGCGAGTCGTTCCGCGACCTGTATGCCCGCGTGGCCGCTTTCCTCGACGAACTGAGGCGCAAGGACTTCCGCCGCGTGGCCGTCTTCGCCCATGGCGGGGTGCTCATCTGCGCGCAGGTCTACGCCGGAATCGTCCCCCTGAAGGACGGCTTCAAGCATCTGACCCCCTACGGGGGCGTAATCCGAATCACACTCTGACGGCCATGAAACCCTTATCCCGAATCCTCGCCGCCATCGTGTGCGGCTGCGCCTTCCTGTCCGCCATGGCCATGCCCTATACGTTCAGCCGGCTCGACGCCTCGGACGGGCTGAACGACAACCAGGTGCAGCAAATCCTGCAACTGCCTGACGGCCGCATGGTGTTCACCACGCGGGGCAACCTCAACCTCTACGACGGGCTGCGCTTCCACTACATCCACCGCAACGACTCCGATGTCTACCGGCTGGCAGACTATTACGGGCACTACCACGTCTACGTAGGCAAAGACGAACAGCTATGGATAAAGGCCTGGGGACGGGTGTGGTGCCTCGACCTGCGGCAGGAGCGCTACCTGAAGCATCCCGAAGACGTGTTCCGGCAACTGGGACTGCGCGACACCGTGACCGACCTTTTCGTGGACTCCGAAAAGGAACTGTGGCTGGTCACGCGCAGAGGCGTGTGGGACACGCAGCGGAAGACCTACCTGCCCCGTGTGCCCGACGCCGGCCACTTGCAGGACTTGGACGTGGACGCCGGCCATGTCTATCTGTTCAACGACCGCGGAGAAGTGCTCTGCCACGCCCGCCGCGATGGGAAATTCCTGTACCGCAAGGCGGCCTATCCGGAGCAGGAACAATGGCTCTACAACCATACTTCGCTGGTGGTGAAGGCCCCCAACGGCAAGTTCTACCAGATTCGCACGGGACAATCCGCCCAAGGACTGTTTGAGTTCACCCCCCAAACACGCGCGTGGAGGACGCTGCTGACCACCGGCCTGCCGCTGCACACGCTCATCGTGCCCTCTTCGCGCACGGCCTACATCAGCAGCCTGAACGGCATCTGGCTCATCGACCTGGCCGGCGGGAACGTCTCCTTCCAATCCTCGTTGCGGACCATGGACCGAGGACTGTGGAAAGCCGACCTGAACACTATCTATCAGGACCGGCAGCAAGGCATCTGGCTGGGCACGGGCAACCGCGGAGTGCTCTACGCCCATCCCGGCCGCTTCAAGTTCGCCTCCGCCGCCACGCCCGAAGACCTGGGCATCACGCTGCCCGTGGAAGAAGCACCGTATGCCACCGACAGGAACACATCCGCCATCGAAGGACTGACCTGCAATGAAACCTACACCGACCGCAAAAGGACGGAAATGGGCCGGAACGCCCAACGGACTCTACCTGTTCCTGCCCGGAAAGAAGCAACCGCGCATTTTCTATACCGAAGACGGACTGCCCAACAACTTCATACACGGCATTACCGAAGACGCACGCGGACGAATCTGGATTGCCACCAGCAACGGCATCGCGCGGCTGACGGTGTCGGCCCATGCCGACACCGTCAGCTTCGCCAACTTCGGCTACGAAGACGGCACGCTGGAAGGGGAATACAGCAACGGGCAAACCCGCACCCTGAAAGACGGACGCATCCTGATGGGAGGCGTGGACGGCTGGACGCTGTTCCATCCCGACAGCGTGGAGATTCCCGTAAAACACTTCAAGCCCCTACTCATCGGCGTGTCGCTCCATGGGGAAAACCTGCGCGTGTCGCCGGCCGACTCCTCCTCCGACACCCCCTTGCTCACCCAGGCCCCGCCCTACGTGAAGCATCTGGAGTTCAACTACCGGCAAAACCACATCGGCTTCGACTTCTCGGCCCTGAACTACGCCTGGCCCACCCACACCTGCTACCGCTACCGGCTCGTGCAGGCCGCCGACTCCACTTGGCATACGCTCCGCCCGCAGCAGCGGCAACCTGGTGGACGAGAAAGGCAACCTGCACCTTTCGTTCCCCCCTCCTGCCGCCGGGACACTACCGCCTTCAGGTCATGGCCTCCACGCAAGACAAGGTGTGGGACGGCCCCGCTACGGAAATCTCCTTCGTCATCCACGCCCCGTGGTGGCGCACGGGATGGGCCTACGCGGCCTACACCCTCTTCGCCGCGTGCCTGGCCGGACTGGCCGTCTACCTCTACATCAGGCAGACCAAGCGGCGCATCCTGCGCCGTCACAAGGAAGACATCCTGCTGCTGCGCATACAAAACCTCATAGAACGGTGCAACTCCTACGAACAGCAATCTGCCACCGCCCCGGCGCCGGCTTCCGAAACGCCAGAAGCCGGGGAGCCTCCCATCAGCGCCGACGATTACGAATTCCTCAACAAAGCCGTGGCGCTGGTGGAAGAACACATCGGCACGGCGGGCTACTCCGTGGAACAACTGAGTAAGGATTTATGCATCGAGCGCAGCGGACTCTACAAGAAGCTGAACACCCTTGTGGACAAGTCGCCCAGCCTCTTCATCCGCAGCATCCGGCTGAAGCGCGCCGCCGACCTCATCAGCCAGGGAGGCCTGAGCATGGGCGAAGTGGCCGAACGGGTGGGATTCAGCTCGGCCAGCTACATGGGCAAGTGTTTCCAGGAAGAATTCGGCTGCAAACCGTCGGAATATGCCAAAAAAACGCAAGAATCAACATAGTTACCATTAAAATCAACATAGTTGTCACGCAAAAACGCCTGCCAGAGCGTAACTTTGCAGCATCTAACAAAACAAATACCTAAAAAACAACAAACAGATGAAAAAAACCTTATTGACATTCTACGGCTTGGCTTTCGTGGCCGGCCTGTCTGCCCAAGAGGTGGAACGCACCACAGACGGAGCGAAGAATTTCATCCGCACGCAGAACGTGACGGAGGAAGTGCGCTTCTATTCAGATGACATCGTGCGCGTCATCAAATACCCCGCGCGACAGATGCCTGACAAGAAAAGTTACCCCGTGATCATGACTCCGGAGCAGGTCGACATCACCTACACCGACCAAGGCGACAAGCTCTCCATGAAGTCGGAAAGCATGGAAGTCGTCATGGACAAAGCCTCGGGCAAAATCACCTTCAAGGACCTGAACGGCGGCTTGCTGGTGCAGGAAAAAGAATTCGGCACGAACTTCATCCCCTGCAAAGACGGCCCGCACGACAGCTACCGCGTCAGCCAGCGCTTCATGCTGGAACCCGACGAAACGGTGTACGGACTCGGACAACAGCAGACCGGAAAACTCAACCAGCGCAACCAGCAACTGATGCTGCGCAATGAGAACACGCGCGTCTGCATCCCTTACATCACTTCTGAAAAAGGCTACGGACTCTATTGGGACAACCCCTCGCCCACCACGTTCTCCGATACACAGCAGGAGACCAGCTTCAACAGCGAGGCCGGACTGATGAGCGACTACTATCTTATATATAAGGACGGCACGCAGGACGGCGTCATCGCCGGCGTGCGCGAACTCACGGGACAGGCCACCATGCTTCCGCTCTGGACCATGGGCTACTGGCAATGCCGCGAGCGCTACAAGAGCCCGGACGAGCTGTGCGACGTGCTCGACAAGCACCGCGAACTCGGAGTGCCCTTGGACGGCATCGTGCAGGACTGGCAGTATTGGGGCTGCGACTCCAACTGGAATGCCATGAAGTTCATGAACCCGCGCTACATCAACAAGATGGGCGACCCCGAATGGATGAAATACCTTCCGTATGACGAGGATCCGAACAAACGCTATCCCGAACCGCGCATCAAGACTCCGGAGGAAATGATCAACTACGTGCACAAGAACAATGCGCACATCATGATTTCCGTGTGGGCCAGCTTCGGACCGTGGACCGACCAATACAAGGAACTGGATTCGATGAACGCCCTGCTGAAGTTCGAGACTTGGCCGCGCCATCGCGGGGTACATCCCTACGACCCGTTCAACCCCAAGGCCCGCGACCTCTACTGGCGCTACCTGAAGCACCTCTACGACCTGGGCATCGACGCTTGGTGGACCGACTCCACGGAGCCCGACCGCTTCGACATGGGCGAAAGGGAATTCAGCCTGCCCACGGCCGACGGCACCTTCCGCAGCGTGCACAACGCCTACCCGCTCCTGAGCAACCAGGGCGTGTATGAGCACCAGCGCGCCGTGTCGGACAGCAAGCGCCTCTACCTCATGACCCGTTCCTCCTACCTCGGACAGCAGCGCTACGGCTCCTTCTGCTGGAGCGGCGACATCTCATCGGAGTGGCACGTGATGCGCGCACAAATCGCCGGCGGCCTGAACTACTCACTCTGCGGCATTCCCTATTGGAACACCGACATCGGCGGTTTCTTCGGCTGGGCTTACAACAACGACTGGAAGAACGTGGCCATGCAGGAGCTTCAGGTGCGCTGGATGCAATGGGGATGCTTCATGCCCATCATGCGCAACCACTGCTCTTCGCCCATGGAATCGGAAATCTACAAGTTCGGCGACCCGGGCTATTGGGCATTCGACGTGCAGAAAGACTTCATCGAACTGCGCTACCGCCTCTTGCCCTACATCTACAGCCTCTGCGGCGAAGCCACGCAATCGAGCGGCACCATCATGCGCCCGTTCGTGATGGACTTCCCGAAGGACAAGAAGGCCATCCGCGTGGACAACGAATACATGTTCGGCCGCAACCTGCTCGTCATGCCGGTGACCGACTCGCTCTACACCTATCTTGACCCGCAGACCAAAAAGGGCGCCTACTCCGTGCCCGACATCACGAAGGCCGTGAAGAACGTGCAGGTCTACTTGCCGCAAGGCGCCAAGTGGTACAACTTCTGGACCAACGAACAGGTGGCCGGCGGACAGACGGTGAACATGCCCTGCCCCATCGACATCATGCCGGTCTACGTGAAAGCCGGTTCCATCCTGCCCTTCGGCCCCGCCGTGCAGTACACGGGCGAGAAGAAGTGGGACAACCTGGAAATCCGCATCTACCCGGGTGCCGACGGCGACTTCACGCTCTATGAGGATGAAGGCGACAGCTACAACTACGAAAAGGGCGCCTTCACGCAAATCGGCTTCCACTGGGACGACGCGACCCGCACGCTGACCATCGACGACCGCAAGGGCGAATACAAGGGAATGCTCAAGAAGCGTTCGTTCCGCATCCTGGTTGTCGACCGCCAGTCGCCCGCCGGAGACGAAGAACCGGAAAGCTTCAGCCGCACCGTACGCTACAACGGCAAGGCACAGACCATCAAACTGTAAACACTAAGCATCCTTTAATTTAATATGGCTCCCGCCTGCATTTGCCCGTGAAGGGCAGGTGCAGGCGGTTTCTTTATGCCCCCGCGCACCACGCGCCGGCCACCCGGCGGCAGGAAAAAGAAGAGGAAAGCGCCATCCGCACGGCAGGCAGACGGGGCAGCGCTCCGCGGAGTCCCGGATTGTACTCTGCGGAGAGTACTCGAGTACTTGCCGCAAGGTACGCTGACGGACTCCGCACGGCAGGGCACGACAATGCGCCCGCCGCCCCCTGCCGGAAGGCGGACAACACCCCGCCGGCAAGGCCTGCAAAACATGATTCCTTACTACGCGCGGAACGCTTCCTCACCGCGCATAATCCCCCGCGCGCAAAGGCCGGCAGCTCGACCTGCCGCTCATCATCGTGACCGACGGCGACTCGCTGGACGAGAACGGCATGGTGCTGAGCGTCATCAACCGCCGCGCCGCCATCATCAACGAAATGAAGAACGACTCGGTGGAGAATGGAGTGGTGCACCCCGTGGACCACGTGCTCGTGCCCAGCACCAGCTTGGGCTCCAGCCTGCTCGAGGACAACCACGAGGAATTCAGCATCTACTACGAGGCACTGCGCCGCACGGGACTGCTCGACTCGCTCTCGCGCTACCGCGACGACGACTACGAAGTCAACAAGAACAACTATGCGGAGTTCACCGAGAGCATGCGCATCGGCAACGAGAACTACGTGGGCATGCGTCCGGAACACCGCTACTCCGGCTTCACGCTCTTCATCGTGCCCGACGAAGTGCTCTACGAGAAGTATAGCGACCGCTTCAACGAGGGCATGACCATGGACGAGAAAATCGACGCCCTCTACGAACTGGCCGAGGCGAAATACGACGATGCCACGGCTGCCAGCATCTTCGGACTGGACAAGATTGACCCCGAAACCGGGCAAACCTACAAGCAGCGCTACTGGAACAGGAGTCGCTCACGAGCCGCCACAACCCGCTTAACATGTTCCTCTCCTACCACATCCTCGACCGCCTGTTCACCAGCACCGCCAAGCTCATCAACTGCTGGCAAATCAACACCCAGCTGGCCGACCCGACGGAGTGGGTGAACACCATGCTCGACTACACGAGCATCAAGCTGGAGCGCGTGTACACCACCATCGACCCGGAAGTTGCCACCTCGGGGCGAGTACTACCTCAACCACAGCGAAGCCAGCATCTATAACAACCACACCGTGTGCCGGCGCACACATCTCCACCGTGCCGATGCCGATAACTTCTCGCTCAACGTGGCCTACTACTACGTGGACGACGTGCTGGCCTACGACGAAACAATGCGCACCAAGTGATGAACACCCGGCTGCGCATCGACTTCCTGACCCTCTGCCCCGAGTTCACGACCAACAACATCCGCCTCTGCGGCAATCCCACAAGCCTACAACTCGAACGACAACAGCGAATATGGCATCGAAGCCGGCGGTTACAACTACTACCTGCCGCCCGGCTATCTGGACAACGTGGAGTACAACGAGAACACCATCTTCTTCCTCGAGCGCCCCATCTGCGCATGGAGCAGCTTGCACGGCGACGTGGCGGCCGTCTTCGGCAGCAGCTACGACATCACCTTCCGCCTGCCGAATGTTCCTCCCGGCACCTATGAGCTGCGACTGGGCTACACCGCGCTGGCAGCCCGCGGCATCGGGCAGGTGTACGTGGACAACGTGCCGCAGGGCCTCCCCATGGACATGCGCTACAGTGCCAACGACTCGCGCGTGGGCGGACTATACAACAACGGAAAGGGATGGCGCAACAAAGAGGAGAACTCCGGCGGCATCTACACCTCGAGGAACTGGAAGAGAACGCGCGCATCATGAACAACAATGGCTACTATAGCGCGCCGAAGGGCGCCTTCTACGGCAACGACGGTATAACCAAGACAACCTGCTGCGCCGCAAAATCTGCAACGTGGAAGCGCGGCGGCCGTGGCCACGTCCACGTCGGAGTCGCCCACGTAGACCGCCGTGTCTTTCGACGCGCCCAGTTCCGACAAGGCCATCTCCACCATGTCCGGAGCCGGCTTGCGGCGCACGCCCTCGCGCTCGCCCACAGCCGCCTGCACGGTGTCGCGGAAGTAGTGGGCGTAAAGCTCGTCCACGCCTCCCTGCAACTTGTTCGACACGATGGCCACCTTGTAGCCCGCCGCCTTCAGCCGCGCCAGCAGGTCGGCGATGCCCGGATACAGGCCGGTCTTCACCATGCAGTGGTCCACGTAGTGTCGCTTGAAGCAGTCGAGCACCTCGCCGAAGCGGGGGTTGTCCGCCCCGCCCGGCACGGCGCGCTCCATCAGCTTGCCCACGCCGTTCCCCACGAAGCGGCGCACTTCCTCAATCGTTCGGCTCGGGAATCCGTATTGTTCCAGAGCATAATTCGTGCTGTCGGCCAGGTCGTCCAGCGTGTTGAGCAACGTGCCGTCGAGGTCGAATACCACCGTGTCCACCTTTCCCATACTCTTCATTTCCATTCGTCCGGCCATCAGAAAGCATATCCCACGCGGATGACATGGTTCACCGAGCCGGCCGGTCCGTCGTCCCAAGCCTCGCCGAAACCGCGCTTGAACATGTAGTCGAAGTTGATGCGCTTGTACCAGATGCCCATTCCGAGCACGATGCCCCCGTCGCAGCGCTTGTAGTCGTCGATGTCGCCAATCTTGATGTCCTCGTCGCCCCAATCATACTTTCCGGCCATATCGACGCTGAAGAAGGCACCGAAGCGCCCGTCCACCGCCAGGTTGTCCGTCAGATTGTACTTGTACCCCAGCGTGAAGGGGATATTCAGGTTGTGGGCCCTGAACTTGGCGCCGGCATTGTCCACGTCGAACCCTCTTGTACCGAGCATCAGGCCCGTGTTCCAATAAGCCCCTTTGTGGAAGGTCTTGTTGAAATCCACGCCGATATTATAGCCCGGCAGCATGTCGATGCCCCGCGTGTGGTCTCCCTTGAAATTGTTGGCGGCAAAACCTCCGCGCACGATGAACTGTCCGCCCCACTTTTGGGCGCTTGCCGTGGCGGTGCCCAGCAGGAACGCGGCCACGCACATCAAAAGATTTTTTCATAATTACAAGTTTTTAGTTAAACATTCAGCGCCCTTCGCGGCGCACAAGACAAAGTTAGCAAATTAAGGCATACGCCATGGCGCTTCGCGGCAAAAAGAATCACAAATACTGCAAAAAGCGACATCGTCCGCCGCCCGGCAGTGCTCCGAAACGCCGCTGCGGTCCGTCTGGCTTTTTTTATGCAGCCCGGCATTTTTCCCTTGTTTTATTTTTGACTTTTACAATCTTTTACGTACTTTTGCAAAAAGCGGCAGCGCACAGACAGCCGAGAAGCGCGCCGCAACGCCTTCACCGCATGCCCCCGACGGGGGGAGCAGGCAAGGCGGAAAACCGTTTAAACAGAAAGAGAAACTTATGAAACAACATCGGTTGTTATCTTGCGGCATCTCGCTGATGCTCGCCCTGGCCGCCGGGGAAGCCGCCGCCCAGAAAGTAGATTACTCGGTAGTGTCCGTACCGGAAGAATCCGGCACAGACTTCACCCAAATCTCCCAACCCACAGATTACGTATGTATGCCCGAAGTGAAACGAAGCGGGAAAGGCATCGGATGGTACACCAACCGCATCCTCGACATCTCTGTCGACGGCAGCCAGATTGCCTACCTGTCGTTCCGCAACAACACCACCAACATTTTCCTCAAGGAGCTGGCCAAGCAAGGGTCGTCCATACAAAAGACCAACCGCACGGCCGTGCTCGACTTCACTTACTCGCCCGACGGCAAGCAAATCGTATTCTCGGAAGCCCGCGGAAAGACCAACCAGATCTTCCAGACATCGGCCGACAAGGGATTCGTCTGCCGACAAATCACCACCGGCAATATGGACTACTCCCCCGTCTATTCGCCCGACATGAGCGTGGTGTTCTTCGCGCGGCAGGAGAACAAGAGCACCAGCATCTGGAGCTATGACGTGAAGAACAACTTCCTGGCCAACTATTCGCAGGGCTACAACCCCTACCCGGTGAAGGGCGAAACGGCCTTCATCTGCATCCGTCCCAACGCAGCGGGCAACAGCGAAATCTGGAAAATCAACTACGAGACGGGAGTGGAAGAGTGCATCGTCTCACAGCCCGGCCGCGACTTCTCCACGCCGTCCATCTCCCCCGACGGACAATGGTTGCTCTTCGTAGGAAGCAGCAAGATAGAGACCGGCTCCTTCACCTATTATAATACGGACATCTGCGTTTCGCGGCTCGACGGCACCGACTTCGCCCAGCTCACGTACCACGCGGCCGACGACCTCAGCCCGGTTTGGAGCAAAGACGGACGATACATCTACTTCGTCTCGCAGCGGGGCAGCCAGGAAGCCAAAGCCAACATCTGGCGCATGACATTCAACTATTAGTGTTTAACTAACATAATTTACTAACTTCAAATTACTACATTATGAAAAAGTTTAAGTGTTTATTGGCAGCGGTGCTGTTGGCATGCTCAACGGCATCTTTCGCACAGTTCACCAACGGCGGCGGTGGCGGCGTATCTTCCGACGTAGAAGCATGGAAAGGCCTGCGGTTCTCGTATGACCGGACGTTCATGTCTGCCGGTGACGAATCCTTGTACGGCAAATACGGAATGGACATCAGTGGTTTGAATGGTTTCTCTGTCGGCTACGTACAATCATGGAAGATTGCCAAGTCATTCCCAATCTTCTTTGAGACAGGAGCCGGCATCAACTTCGCACGCTGGAGTGACAGCGATGACTATATGGATATCGGGGAAGACTTGGACCTCAAGGGCACTACTCTTGGGTTGGACATCCCGCTCAATGTCGTATTCGGCGTTAAGATCAACGACAATCTGGCCATCAAGCCCTACACAGGCTTCTATCTGAGAGTAAACCTTATGGGAAAGGCCAAAGTTAGCTCGGACAATGATATGATTCAAGAGGTATTGGAAGAGTATGACGAAGACTCCTACAACCTCTTTGACGAAGACGATATGGGAGATGACGACAAGTGGAAGCGCGTACAGTTCGGTTGGCAGATTGGCGCTACTCTTGATATCAACAAGTTCAACGTAGGCATCGGATACGGCATTGACTTCAACGAAATCGCAGACGATGCCCGCTTTGGCATCTTCTCCGCACGTTTGGGCTACAACTTCTAAGGCATCGGATAAGACTAAGAATCAACTCCACAAACTAAAGGTTGCCCTGCAACGCCGCCATGGCGAGGGCAACCTTTTTTGTATCGCTTCTCCCGGCAGGCCTAGCAAAAACAGCTCAAGCGAGCCAAGCATACACCTCCTTGCTGCATACGTTTCCGTAAACCCAGCAGACAGAAAGCACAAGAACCTGTTCTTATTTTAAAAGGTTCTTGCGGATATATTCATTCAGTTCGCCTACGATGTCCTTGTAGTCCGCGCGGCGCCCACAAGCACGGATGAAGGTGAAAGGGTCTTTGTCCACGATGCGCTCCATCATTTCCTCCATGGCAGGCGGCTCCTTCAGCTGGCTGTATTCCTCGTAGGTGTAGGAAAGGAAGGCCGCACGGGGCGAGATGCCGCGGTTGTCCAGCCAGTAGCCGCCCTCCAACGGCGTGGGATAGGCCAGCCGGCCGTTCGTCTTCAGGTCCGTGGGCGCGGGATAGGAAACGATGCGCGTGCGGGTCTCGTCCATGAGCACGGGCACGAGGCGCGAATAGTCCTGCTTCGTCTTGTAGATGTAAACCACGGGCGAGGATACTCCCGCAGGGCGCGCCGCGCCGCTCCTCGGGCGCAGGCTTGACGCACTGTGCGAGCCGGGCGGCAACGGGTCGGGCTCCGGCGCCGCGCTACGACTGGTGCGGCAGGCGGTCAGCCCGGCCAGGCATACGGCCAACGCGCAACATGACAGCCAAATGCCGCGTCTGCTTCTTTTCTTCTTTTCCATACGCATATTGTTTTATCGGTTAAATTTGAGCGATAGCGTCTCTCCGCCGGGCTTGCGGATGCGCAGGATGTAGCACCCGCGTCCCAGCCCCGTGCCCGGCACGACGTAGGTGCCGTCGGCAGCACGGCGGACACGTGCCGTTGCCAGCGCCTGTCCCGCCAGATTGTGCAGGCTCACCGACTCCACCTCCCCGGCATAACGGAAGCGGATGTCGCTCTCTCCCTGCGCGGAGCAATAGACGGGCCTGTCCGCGCCGCGCGCTCCGGCCTCCACCGTCCCCACGCCCGCAGGGTCGAGAATGTCCACCTCCATGTTCTCGCTCAACGGCTCGAACTGGTAGACGGAGTAGCCCCAGGAAACCCTCAACAGGTAGGCACCTTCCACGTCGGGCATCTCGTCCGCCACGGTCATCGTGGTGTCGCTGCCGGCCTCCAGTGCGGCCATGCCGCAATAGATATGGCTGAAGGCATACCCCGTGCGCGGATTGATGATGTCCAGATAGATTTCCCCGTCGAAAGCCTCGCCGGCAGGATTGTGCAGGTCGATGCGGGCCGTGAAGCCCTTGCCCGCGTAGAGCGCGCCGTCGAGCCGTATTCCGGCCTTCGGGAGCTCGCGTCCGACGGTGGTCCAGGCGAATGTCCCGTCCTCGCGCACCTCGAGCCGGCAAGGCGGATTCTCCACCTCCGTGCCGCAGGCCGGCGTCCAGTCGGCCTGCCCGTCGGCCTGCGAGGCCACGTAGACATCGTAAGCGCCGGCCTCAAGCTGCCCGATGCCTTCCTTCATGTCGAATACAGCATTGTCGGCCCCCGTCATGCTCTTCATCTTCCCGTAGAGGAAACTGCTGACGGGGACTTGCACGCCGTCGCGCTCGGCCACGATGGCCAACCGCCCCTCGAAGTCGTTACCATAGTTCAGGAGCGAGCTGACCCTGCACCTGTCTCCTTCGTACTCCGGCAGTATGGCCAGGAAGAGCGAAGTCGGGGTGGAAAGTATGGTCTTCGGCGCCAGTCCGGTCACCATGTCCTGCATGAAGGCAAATCCCTGGTTGCCGTTGCCGTAGGGGTCGAGCGAAGCCACCTCGTAATATCCGTTGCTCGAGCCGCCCCATCCCCAATTGACATGCACCATGCCGTCCTGGTCGTAACCGTCCACCACGAAGGCGTGCCCGCTGCCCGTGGCCGAGTTTCCGCCGTAGAGCACGGGCCGTCCGGCGGCCAGTTCCCCGAGCAGCATGTCCATCCACTCCTGCGTGCGGTAGAAGTAGCGGAACCGGTAGAGGGCATAGGGATTCATGCCCAGGTAGCGCGCCGCGCCGGTCATGGTCACGTCGGTGTAGGCATTGGAGCTATAAGTGGTATAGTCCATCTCGGAGGCTACGCCGCAGGCCAGCATCAGCCGGGCAATGGCATCGGCCTGCCCGTCGGTGTATCCCCCGGGCGTGTAGCGGGGCAGGATGTTGTCCCAGTCGAACACCTCGGCACCGAAATCGAAACTGCAGGCCAGACCGTAGGAGAGGGTGACGTAGGAGTAAGAGCCGGTGCCCTGCGCCGGATACTTCCAATAGCTCAGGATGGAAGCCAGCGAGGTGGCCAGGCAGCCCGTGAGCGTGCGCCGCCCGCCAATGGTGGGGCACAATTGGTTATAAGGGGCATATTGGTTGTAGGCGATGTCGCCCAAGAGCGGTGCCACTGCCTCGGGAAGCCCTTCCGCACGGATGTGCCCCGCCGTGGCCGGAACAGCGGCATCTTCCGCGTCGAGTCCGGCCGCCTGTGCCGCGTAGGCATCGAGCCAGGCATGCAGGTTGGAGGGCATGCCCTGGACTTCGAAGGGGCCTTCGGCCGAATAGCCGAGGATGTCCTTCATCCGGTCGTCGCCGGACACGATGACAAAGGCTTCCGTCCCTTGGTTGTAGGCATACCAGGCGGGCTCGCCACTGCCGGCGGCGCGCTTGGCCGTCGTTTCCAGGTCGGCCGACGTGGCGGCCAGGGTGAGTGCCGGTGCTGCGGCGCGCTTGGCCGTCGCCATCCGCCCGTTGAGGAATGTTGCGGCCACGAGTCGGGCTTGCCCTTCCGTGCGAGGCGCGGCGCAGAGCGAGACCGAGGCTGAAAGCCATGCGGCCAACATGAAGATCGCATTACATTTTTTCATTTCCATAAGTTGTCTTTTAGGTTGTAGTATAAACGCTTATTGCTTTTTAATATGAGTAAGGGCACAAGGCCCGATGCAAACTTACGCAAAATAATCCGATTATGCCCCGTCCTGCGGCATTTTTCTTCCTCCATGGCCGCAGCCCACGTCCGTCCGGCGCCACTGCCATCTTGCCCGCAAAGCCGACAATATGGCAGACAATGGCACCCGCCGAAGGTGAAAAAAGTTTTCGCAGGTTTAAAACGGCGGCCGGCAGACTTAAAAAGATTGCAAAAAGTTAACAGCAGGCCGCCAGCCGGCCTTTCCCGCGCCACAGGTACGGACTTTGTACTTTATACAAGCGAACGGCGCAACCGAAAGGAAGCACCGCCCGAGAACAACAAACTGAATGTATAACTTAAAGAATAGGAGATTTGATTATGTCAGCTATTAGAAGGTACAACGCACAGAACTGGTTGCCGAGTTTGTTCAACGATTTCTTCGACAACGATTGGATGGTAAAGGCCAACGCCACCGCTCCGGCCATCAACGTCATCGAAAGTGACACCGACTACAAAGTGGAAGTCGCCGCACCGGGCATGAAGAAGGAAGACTTCACCATCCACGTAGGCGAGGACAACGAACTGACCATCGCCATGGAGAAGAAAGACGAAAAGAAGGACGAGGACAAGAAGAACAAGCGCTACCTGCGCCAGGAATTCTCTTACACGCAGTTCGAGCAGACGCTCGTCTTGCCCGACGACGTGGACAAGGAAAAGATTGCAGCCAGCGTGAACGACGGTGTGCTGACCATCGACCTGCCGAAGCGCACACCCGAAGAAAAAGCAAAAGTCAACCGAATGATTGAAATCAAATAATCCCGCAGCAATGTGAGAGAGTTTGAATAAAGGGATTCTCCCCGCGGCGGTTCTCCCGCCACGGGGATTTTTTGTGCCCGACGGCCACCTGTCCGCCCACGGCCTTGCCCGACGCCGCGCCACGCCTTGCGGAGTCCGCCAGCGTACTTTGCGGCAAGTACTCGAGTACTCTGCGCAGAGTACAATCCGGCAGCCCGCAAGGCATCCCCCATTTTCCTTTTCGCCTTTTTTGCGCGCCCCCACGCGGGAATCGCGTAACTTTGCAGGCAAAAACAGGCATTCCATGAGAAAACTTCATCCTTTCATGCTGGCCGGGACGGGAAGCGACGTGGGCAAGAGCGTGCTGGCAGCAGCCCTTTGCCGCATCCTGCGGCAAGACGGCTACCACCCTGCCCCCTTCAAGGCACAGAACATGTCGCTCAACTCCTACGCCACGCCCGAAGGACTGGAAATCGGGCCGGGCACAGGCCGTACAGGCCGAAGCCGCCGGCATCCCCTGCCACACGGACATGAACCCCGTGTTGCTGAAGCCCAATTCCGACCACACGTCGCAGGTGGTGCTCAACGGGCGTCCGGCAGGCAACCGCTCCGCCTACGACTATTTCCGCGTCGAGGGACGGGAAGAACTGCGCCGCGCCGTGTGCGAGGCTTTCGACCGCCTGGCGGCCCGCTACAATCCCATCGTAATGGAAGGGGCAGGCAGCGTGGCCGAAATCAACCTCCGGGCAACGGACATCGTGAACATGCCCATGGCAAGGCATGCGGATGCCGACGTGTTCCTGGTGGCGGACATCGACCGCGGCGGCGTGTTCGCCTCAGCCTACGGCTCCATCATGTTGCAAAGCCCCGACGACCGGAAACGCATCAAGGGCATCATCGTCAACAAGTTCAGGGGCGACCTCCGGCTCTTCGCCGACGGGGTGAAAATGATGGAAGAAGTGTGCGGAGTGCCCGTCCTGGGAGTCGTGCCCTATTTCCAAGACATACACATAGAGGAAGAAGACTCGGTGGACCTGGCCGGGAAAGCCTCCCGCGCGGAAGAAGGGCGGGTCAACGTGGCAGTGGTCCGCCTGCGGCACCTGTCCAACTTCACAGACTTCGACCGGCTGGAGCGCGACGGCCGGGTGCATCTCTTCTACGCCGACAGCGCGGAAGCGATCCGACAGGCGGAAATCATCATTCTGCCCGGCAGCAAAAACACAATAGACGACCTGGAATGGCTGGAACGCTCGGGAATGGCAACGGCCATCGCAGAAGCAAGGCGGGACGGACGCACCGTGGTGGGCATTTGCGGGGGCTACCAAATGATGGGACGCGAGGTAGCCGACCCGGAAGGCGTGGAAGGACCGCCGCGCCGACGGGCGGGACTGGGGCTGCTGCCCGTGCGGACGGTGCTCACCGGAAAGAAAACCACACGGCAGGTGGAGTTCCGCTTCGCCGAATCGGGCGCTTGCGGACGGGGGTATGAAATTCACATGGGACGCACCTGCCCTGACGACGGGACAACGGCACGGCATCTGGCCTGCCTGGCCGACGGCACGCCGGAAGGATGCCGGCTCGACCGGAAGTGCTGGGGCACCTACCTGCACGGCATCCTTGACAACAACGCCGTGGTGGACTACCTGCTGGAACCATACGTCCAAAGCACTGGAAACGGAACGGCAGAAGACTACGCGGCATTCAAGGAACGGCAATACGACCTGCTGGCCGCCCACGTGCGCCGCCATCTGGACATGGAAGCGTTCTACCGCATCCTCTCGTCAGAGAAAAGATAGGGCCACGCCGCACAACACCATGAGGCACTCGGCCCAAAGGTTGACGCCGACGGCCGTCTGCAAATCTTCCGTCCGCAACGCGCGGTCGCGGTTTCCGATGTAGGGTTTGGGGAAACTTTGCCCAAAATAGTCGTGCGGTCCGCCGAAACGACAGTCGAGGATACCGGCCAAGGCGGCTTCGGGATAACCGGAATTGGGGCTGGCATGGCGTGGCCCATGGCGCAGGATGAAACGCAGTTCGTCCTTCAGCCCGCGCGCGGCCTTGCGCCCCCGGTGGGGCAAGTGGGCGGAAAGGGCCATGAGGAAGGCCGTGAGCCGGGCCGGCACGTAGTTGGCCACGTCGTCCAACCGCGCGGCGGCCCATCCGAATTCCCGATAGCGGTCCGTGCGGTAACCTATCATGGAATCCATGGTGTTCACCATCTTATAAGCCATCATGCCCGGAAGACCGAGCAGATAGAACCAGAAAAGGGGTGCGACGACACCGTCGCTCAGGTTTTCAGCCAAAGTTTCCAGCGCGGCCGTGCGCACCTCCTTGTCGCTCAGGTGCGCCGTGTCGCGCCCCACGATGCGGGCCACCTGCCGGCGTCCTTCATCAAGCGAACGATCGGCAGCCCGGAACACAAGGCGCACTTCGCGCACGAGCGTCGTGCCGCAAAGGCAATAGAACACCAAGATGCCTTCCACGGAAAGAAAGACATAGGAACCGCCCGCCGGCCATGCCGCACAAAGCCGGGAAAGGAAGAAAAGAAAAAGCCACGTGAGCAGAAAAACACCGGCAACGGAAAACCCGACCAGGAACGTCCCCTTGGCGCGTCGGCAGCGCCCCTTGTTGGCATGGCGCTCCACAAAACCAATCCAGCGGCCGAAAGCCACGACGGGATGCGGCAGGCAGGAAGGGTCGCCCAGGCATTTGTCCAGCCCCCATCCCATGAGCAAAGGTAACACATTCCCCATCATGCCCATTCCGAAAAAATCCATTCTTGAATGGCCGCAAGCAAACGGTCGTCCGCTTCGCGTCCCTGCACGGCGATGCGGAAATACCGCCCGTCCAAGCCTTCGAAATTCCCCGCATCGCGGATGAGGATGCCATGCTCGCGGAGCAAATAACCCTTCAGGGCGGAAGCCACCCCCATACGAAGGCGCGCCAACAGGAAGTGAGCCTGTCCCGGCCAGACCTCGGCCAGGCGGAGCGCTTCCAGCCGGGCGGCCACCCTCTCCCGCTCTTCCAACAAGAAACCGGTGTCCGGACGGAAATCAGCCTCGTGGCGGACCAGGAAAATGGCGGCTTCCATGGCCAAAGCATTGACAGACCAAGGCATCCTGACGCGACGGATGCGGTCGGCCATCTCCGGACATGCCGTCAGGTAGCCCACGCGCAGTCCGGGGATTCCATAAGTCTTGGTCATGGAATGCAAGAGTATGACATTGGGCAACGCGGCGGCTTCCGCCGCACCGAAAAGCCGTTCCAATGTAAAGTCCTCGTAACTTTGGTCGATAACAAAAAGCGTGTGCGGATGTTGCCCGACCGTTTGTTCCATATCGGCATGCGGGATGACCGCGCCGGTGGGATTGTTCGGGTTGCAGAGCCAGACGATGTCGGCATCTGCCGGCAAACGATCAAGAGAATAAATGAACCTCACCTTGTGGCAGTGCAGGCGGCAAGCATCGGCATATTCAGAGAAAGTGGGTGCAAGGATGCAGGAACGTCTGCCGGAGAAGGCTTGTGCCACAAGGTAAATGGCTTCCGTAGCGCCGTTGGTCAGACACACGTTCTCCGGTGCGAGCCGCAAGGATTCGGCCACAATACGTTCAGCCGTCTCCGGTACGGGTTCGGGATAAGAACGCACACGGTTCCAACATTTTCCCAAATGGCTGAACAACTCGTCCAAACGGGGCTGGCGGTAGACGTTGCTACTGAAATTGAGACTGACACTATGGTCGTCGAAGGGGAGGTCGTCCCCATGTCCATGAATCATATCGTGTTTTGTTTTTGCAAAGGTAGTGCAAGTCGAGAGGAATGCAAAATAAAAGCAAATGAAACCGGCGCTTATTCATGGCCGGGATGCGGCCCGAACTCTTAAAGATGACAAAAATGCGCAAAATAGTATTTAGCGAAATGATTCAACGCAAAGCGAAGCCTGTTTTTTTAGTATGTTTGTATATAAGAATCTAAAAGTGGATATAAGAATCTAAAGGTGGAGGACAAACCTATGCTTCAGCCATTGCCGATAGGCGTGCAAGATTTTAATAAAGTCCGCACGGAAGGCTACATGTATGTAGACAAAACGGCTTTGTTGTACCGGTTGGTGAAAACGGGAAGTTATTACTTCCTGTCGCGGCCGCGCCGTTTCGGGAAAAGCCTGCTGGTGTCCACGCTGGAAGCCTACTTCCAAGGGCGGAAGGAACTCTTCAAGGGCCTGGCCATCGAAGGGCTGGAGAAGGAATGGGCCGTACATCCGGTATTCCATCTGGACCTGAACACCCAAAAGTATGACGCGCCGGAGAAACTGGACCAGGTATTGAACCGGGCCTTGACAAGATGGGAGGAACTTTATGGCGCTTCGGAAGCTGAAGTGACGCTTTCGTTACGCTTCGAAGGCGTAATCCGTCGCGCCTGCGAGCAGACGGGGCAAGGCGTGGTGATTCTGGTGGACGAATACGACAAGCCCATGCTGCAGGCCATCGGGCACGAAGAGCTGCAGGAAGACTACCGCAGCACGCTGAAGGCGTTCTACGGAGCACTGAAAAGCATGGACCGATATATCCGGCTGGGACTGCTCACCGGCGTGACGAAGTTCAGCAAGGTAAGCGTATTCAGCGACCTGAACAACCTGGAAGACATTTCAATGGATAACCGCTACGCGGACTTATGCGGCATCACGGAAGAAGAACTGCGTGACAATTTCAAGGAATACGTATGCAAGCTGGCTGATAAATACCGCATCCCCGAGGAAAAGGCCTACATCCGGCTGAAGGAGCATTACGACGGATATCATTTCACGGAAGACTCGGAAGGGCTTTACAACCCGTTCAGCCTGCTCAATGCCTTGGCCAAGCAGAAGTTCGGCAACTACTGGTTCGAGACCGGCACCCCGAGCTATCTGGTGGAACTGCTCAAGCAAAGCCATTACGACCTGAGAAGACTGACACAAGAGCGCACAAGCGGAGAAGTGCTCGACAGCATCGACACGGCATCCGACCATCCCGTCCCATTGCTGTACCAAAGCGGGTACCTGACCATCAAGGATTACAATCCGCGCTTTGACGTTTACACGCTGGACTTCCCGAACAAGGAAGTGGAGGAAGGACTGCTGAAGTTCCTCATTCCGTATTACACTCCAATCAACAAGGTGGAGTCCCCATTCCAAGTGGAACAGTTCGTGAAAGAGGTGGAAGCCGGCGACGTGGACGGTTTCTTCCGCCGCCTGCAAAGTTTCCTGGCCGACACGCCATACGAGCTGGCGCGCGAACAGGAACTGCACTACCAGAACGTGCTGTTCATCGTCTTCAAGCTGGTGGGACTGTACGTGCAGGCTGAATACCACACCTCGCAAGGGCGGGTGGACCTCCTGCTCCAGACGCCGGACTATGTGTACGTGATGGAGTTCAAACTGGAAGGGACGGCTGAGGAAGCCCTGCGACAAATCGAGGAGAAGGGCTATGCCCGCCCATTCGACTCGGACACCCGCCGCGTGTTCCGCATCGGCGTGAACTTCAGCCGCGAGACGCGCAACATCGAGCGATGGTTGGTGGAATGAATGACAATACAAAGGAAGGAGGTAAGCCATGAATGAATTGCGCCCTTTGCCGATAGGTGTACAAAATTTCGAGAATCTCCGTAAATCGGGGTTTCTGTATGTGGACAAGACGGCATTGTTGTACCGCCTTGTGACGACGGGACACTATTACTTCCTGTCGCGGCCGCGCCGTTTCGGGAAAAGCCTGCTGGTGTCCACGCTGGAAGCCTACTTCCAAGGCCGGAAGGAACTCTTCAAGGGCCTGGCCATCGAAGGGTTGGAAAAGGATTGGGCAGTGCATCCGGTATTCCACTTGGACCTGAATACCCAGAAGTATGACGCGCCGGAGAAACTGGACCAGGTATTGAACCGGGCCTTGACAAGATGGGAGGAGCTTTATGGTGCTTCGGAAGCTGAAGCGACGCTTTCGTTACGTTTCGAAGGCGTAATCCGTCGCGCCTGTGAGCAGACGGGGCAAGGCGTGGTGATTCTGGTGGACGAATACGACAAGCCCATGCTGCAAGCCATCGGGAACGAGGAGTTGCAGGAAGACTACCGCAGCACGCTGAAGGCGTTCTACGGGGCACTGAAAAGCATGGACCGATATATCCGGCTGGGACTGCTCACCGGCGTGACGAAGTTCAGCAAGGTGAGCGTGTTCAGCGACCTGAACAATCTGGAAGACATTTCGATGGATAACCGCTACGCGGACTTATGCGGCATCACGGAAGAAGAACTGCGTGACAATTTCAAGGAATACGTATGCAAGCTGGCTGATAAATACCGCATCCCCGAGGAAAAGGCCTACATCCGGCTGAAGGAGCATTACGACGGATATCATTTCACGGAAGACTCGGAAGGGCTTTACAACCCGTTCAGCCTGCTCAATGCCTTGGCCAAGCAGAAGTTCGGCAACTACTGGTTCGAGACCGGCACCCCGACCTATCTGGTGGAACTGCTCAAGCAAAGCCATTACGACCTGAGAAGACTGACACAAGAGCGCACAAGCGGAGAAGTGCTCGACAGCATCGACACGGCATCCGACCATCCCGTCCCATTGCTGTACCAAAGCGGGTACCTGACCATCAAGGATTACAATCCGCGCTTTGACGTTTACACGCTGGACTTCCCGAACAAGGAAGTGGAGGAAGGACTGCTGAAGTTCCTCATTCCGTATTACACTCCAATCAACAAGGTGGAGTCCCCATTCCAAGTGGAACAGTTCGTGAAAGAGGTGGAAGCCGACGACGTGGACGGTTTCTTCCGCCGCCTGCAAAGTTTCCTGGCCGACACGCCATACGAGCTGGCGCGCGAACAGGAACTGCACTACCAGAACGTGCTGTTCATCGTCTTCAAGCTGGTGGGACTGTACGTGCAGGCTGAATACCACACCTCGCAAGGGCGGGTGGACCTCCTGCTCCAGACGCCGGACTATGTGTACGTGATGGAATTCAAACTGGAAGGGACGGCTGAGGAAGCCCTGCGCCAAATTGAGGAGAAGGGCTATGCCCGCCCATTCGACTCGGACGCCCGCCGCGTGTTCCGCATCGGCGTGAACTTCAGCCGCGAGACGCGCAACATCGAGCGATGGTTGGTGGAATGAATGACAATACAAAGGAAGGAGGTAAGCCATGAATGAATTGCGCCCTTTGCCGATAGGTGTACAAAGTTTCGAGAATCTCCGTAAATCGGGGTTCCTGTATGTGGACAAGACGGCATTGTTGTACCGCCTTGTGACGACGGGGCACTATTACTTCCTGTCGCGGCCGCGCCGTTTCGGGAAAAGCCTGCTGGTGTCCACGCTGGAAGCCTACTTCCAAGGGCGGAAGGAGCTCTTCAAGGATCTGGCCATCGAAGGGTTGGAAAAGGATTGGGCAGTGCATCCGGTATTCCACCTGGACCTGAATACCCAAAAGTATGACGCGCCGGAGAAACTGGACCAGGTATTGAACCGGGCCTTGACAAGATGGTAGGAGCTTTATGGTGCTTCAGAAGCTGAAGCGACGCTTTCGTTACGCTTCGAAGGCGTGATCCGTCGTGCCTGCGAGCAGACGGGGCAAGGCGTGGTGATTCTGGTGGACGAATACGACAAGCCCATGCTGCAAGCCATCGGGAACGAGAAGCTGCAGGAAGACTACCGCAGCACGCTGAAGGCGTTCTACGGGGCACTGAAAAGCATGGACCGATATATCCGGCTGGGACTGCTCACCGGCGTGACGAAGTTCAGCAAGGTGAGCGTGTTCAGCGACCTGAACAACCTGGAAGACATTTCAATGTCGCGGGACTATTATGCCTTGTGCGGCATCACGGAAGAGGAACTGCATGCCGACTTCGGCGAATATGCACGTGTACTGTCGGCAGAGCAGGGAATCGGGGAGGACAAGGCATACGCCTTATTGAAAGAATATTATGACGGCTATCATTTTGCAGCCAATGTGCTCGGAGTGTACAACCCTTTCAGTCTGTTGAACGCGTTCAAGAGTCGGGAATTCGGTAATTATTGGTTCGAGACCGGCACCCCGAGCTATCTGGTGGAACTGCTCAAGCGAAGCCATTACGACTTGAGGAAGCTGTCACAAGAGCGCACAAACAAGGCGGTGCTCGACAACATAGATGCGGCGTCCAACCCCCCGTCCCATTGCTGTACCAAAGCGGCTACCTGACCATCAAGGGCTACGAAGCGCGCTTCGGAATTTACACGCTGGACTTCCCGAACAAGGAAGTGGAGGAAGGACTGCTGAAGTTCCTTATACCTTATTATACGCCGATAAACGAGGTGGAGTCCCCGTTCCAAGTGGAACATTCGTGAAAGAGGTGGAAGCCGGCGACGTGGACGGTTTCTTCCGCCGCCTGCAAAGTTTCCTGGCCGACACGCCATACGAGCTGGCGCGCGAGCAGGAACTGCACTACCAGAACGTGCTGTTCATCGTCTTCAAGCTGGTGGGGCTGTACGTGCAGGCGGAATACCACACCTCGCAAGGGCGGGTGGACCTCCTGCTCCAGACGCCGGACTATGTGTACGTGATGGAGTTCAAACTGGAAGGGACGGCTGAGGAAGCCCTGCGACAAATTGAGGAGAAAGGCTATGCCCGCCCATTCGACTCGGACACCCGCCGCGTGTTCCGCATCGGCGTGAACTTCAGCCGCGAGACGCGCAACATCGAGCGATGGTTGGTGGAATAAGGGCTCAATAGAAATCCAGTGGAGGCAGCCGTATACTTCAGCGATTCCGGGAAGGAAAGAAAGACGGCCCTCGGAAACTCCCTTGCATGTTTCGATGGCGCCAGCCGCCTCCTGTCGCGAAGGCACCAAAAGGCCGACGGACAGCAACAAGTCCTAAATTTCATTTTGTCAAAACGTCAGGACTGCCCCTGCGAGAATCGCACAAACGGGCGCGGGACGGGAACAGAACGGATATACGCAAACCTCGCGCGCCCAAGGGAATGCAGGATGAAAGCCGAAAACCGGTTCCTGCAACACTTTGCCTTCCGCCACAGAACACCATGCGGCCGGAACCCGCCCCCACGTCAATCCTGCGGGGGAATGGCTTGCAAAAGGACAAACGGGGTTTGCATGCGGGCGGACTCCATCCAGAGCGGGAAAAGCCTTCCGAAGCCTTGTTTTTCCCCTCTTTCTGCAACCGCAGGAACTGCCTTGCGGCAAAAAAATTTCGTCTTTGCGGAAGGCGGTTCATTTCTTTGCGGAAAGCGATTCTGTTTTTATCTCGAAAAAACACCCGCCGGGACGGAGAAATGCTCCATACAAACAGTTTCCCCACCCGTTTTTTAACACTTCTGCTCCTGCTTGCGGCCGGCCACCCTGTCATTGAAACACGGAAGCGAAAGGAAAGCCTTTCTTCTTGGCAGGAAATTCCATGCTTGGGTGACAATCCGACACGGGCGTTGTAACAGGTTCCCCCCCCTGAATTTCCCATCGGAGACATACTAAAATCCCGTCCTGCTGTGCCTGAAAAAGCATCCGCAGGACGGGAATGTTTTAATGCTTCAGAACGTCTCTCTGATTATTCTCGCATCAGGAACGCTTTAAAGTCCTCAAAATTACGACTCATCGGAACGCTCTTCTTTTCCCCTTCATGAAGGCCTCAAGCTTCGCCGGAACATCAACCGGACAACCAATGATATTCTCCACCGTAGACTTAAACTTGGCCGGATGCGCCGTTTCGAGGAACACTCCGGTCTCTCCCTCGCGCAAGCCCTCACTCAAAGCACGGAATCCACAAGCTCCATGCGGGTCGAGCAAGTAACCGTTCTGCTCGTAACATGCTTTCACTGTTTCAGCAATCTGCGCGTCAGAATAAGTAGCCCCGCTAATTTCAGCCGCGATGGCAGCATGGCTTCCCTTGTAGAGGTCATAAATGCGGGCAAAATTGCTCGGGTCGCCCACATCCATGGCGTTGGCGATGGTCTGTACGGACGCACGGGGATGGTATTCCCCGGTCTGCAGGTAATTGTAGAAAATATCGTTGGCGTTGTTGGCGGCGATGAAACGTTTCACGGGCAGGCCCATCCTTTTGGCGAACAGCCCCGCCGTCAGATTGCCGAAATTGCCGCTCGGCACGCACACCACCAGTCGGCCGGCCTTGCCCAACTTCTTCATCTGCGCATAAGCATAGAAATAATAGAACGCCTGCGGCAGGAAACGGGCTACATTGATGGAGTTGGCCGAAGTGAGCTTCATGTGACGGTTCAGTTCATCGTCCATGAACGCGCTCTTCACCAACGCCTGGCAATCATCGAATACGCCGTCCACCTCAAGTGCCGTGATGTTCTGGCCCAAGGTGGTGAACTGGCATTCCTGAATGGCACTCACCTTGCCCTTCGGATAAAGCACATACACGTGGATGCCTTCCACTCCCAGGAATCCGTTGGCCACGGCGCTACCCGTGTCGCCGGAAGTTGCCACGAGCACGTTCACCTGCTTGCAACCTTCCTGCTTGATGAAATAGCCCAACAGACGAGCCATGAATCGCGCGCCCACATCCTTGAAGGCCAACGTAGGACCGTGGAAGAGTTCCAAAGAATAAATATTGTCCGTCACCTTCACCACCGGGCAATCGAAACTCAACGTGTCGTACACAATCTGTTTCAGCGTATCGGCCGGCACATCCTCGCCGAAAAACGCGTCCGCCACGCGATAGGCCACTTCCTGAAAGGAAAGATCCTGTATCTCTTCGAAGAACGGATCGGGCAAACGCTTAATGGTCTCGGGCATGAACAGCCCCTTGTCGCCTGCCAGGCCTTTCACCACCGCCTCATGCAGGGTGGCACGGTCGGCCTTGCCGTTTGTACTATAATATTTCATAATTGCGTAATCTTTAATGTTTCATAAACTCGCGGATAAACTCATCGCCGTGGAGCAGACCGTAACCGCCTTCCTTCGCCGCTTCTTCGTCGAAGACCTGCACGCCATCGGGCTCTATGCCGGGATAATAAATGGCAAAAGGCACAGGGTCGGACGTGTGGGTGCGGTGAGCACAAGGCGTCGGATGGTCGGGCAACACGGCGACAGCCACCGGTTCGTCCCAATCCTTCACGGCCTCAATGATGGGGCCTATGGCCCGACGGTCGAGATTCTCAATGGTCTGCAATTTCAGCTCCACGTTTCCGTCATGCCCGGCCTCATCGCTGGCCTCCACATGCAGATATACGAAATCCCCCTTTTTCAGGGCCTCAACGGCCGCACGGGCCTTGCCCTCGTAATTCGTGTCATACAGGCCTGTGGCCCCTTCCACGTCGATGACCTGCAAACCGGCGTAACGGCCAATGCCACGAATCAAGTCCACGGCCGTAATGACGGCTCCGGAACGAATCTGCGGATAAGTCACGGTGAGTGGCGTCATGGCCGGACGGTATCCCCCGCCCCATGGCCAGATGCTGTTGGCGGGGTCGCGGCCTTCGGCTTTCCGCTTGAGGTTCAAAGGGTGATTGGCCAAAAGTTCTTGCGACGCCAGGATCAGACGGTTCAGCAAGTCCGCAGTCTCTTGCGCTTCGGGCGTCTCAGCCTCCACCATACAGTCGCGGAAAGGCGTTCCGGGCACGTCGTGCGGAGGCGTGCAACGCAAATGCTTGTTCCCCCCTTTGACCACCAACAGATGGCGGTACTGCACACCGGTGTAGAAATGTATGCGTTCACTGCCCAACTTTTCTTGCAGGAAACGGATGAGCACGTCGGCCTCCTCCGTGTCCAAACGTCCGCAGGAATGGTTCTTTATCCGTCCGTCCTCGATGCAAATCAGGTTGCACCGGAGTGCCAGGTCGTCATCGGCCAACTCCACGCCAATGCTGGCCGCCTCAAGCGGGCCTCTCCCTTCGTACACCTTGCGCTGGTCGTAACCCAATATGGCCGAATTGGCCACCTCGCTGCCCGGATGGAAACCCTCGGGCACGGTCTGCAGCAGACCGCACCGCCCCATCCGCGCAATCCGGTCCATATTCGGGATATGGGCGTACTGCAGCAAAGTCTTTCCGCCCAAGGCGGGCACTTGCCAATCGGCCATGCCGTCGCCCAATATAATGATGTGCTTCATTTCAGTCTTTTTACCTATTAATACTTACGGCCTACACGTTGGCTACGCTCATGATGTCCGCAAAGACGCCCGCCGCCGTCACGCCGGCCCCTGCGCCATAACCTTGAATGAGCATGGGATACTCCTTGTAGCGCTCCGTGGTGAGAAGGATGATGTTGTTCGAGCCCTCCAGATTGTAGAACGGATGTTCCCGTCCCACCTCGCAGAGTTCCACACAAGCCTTCCCGTCCTCGTAACGACATACGAACCGCCAGCGCTTGCCTTCGTTTTCCAACACCTTGCGGCGGCGTTCGAAATCCGCATCCAGCGAAGGCAGGTTCTGCCAAAATTCCTCCAGCGAACCTTGGAAAAACGAATCGGGGACAAAGAGCCGCTTCTCCACGTCGGCCTGCTCGATACGATATCCGGCCTCACGCGCCAAGATGACGAGCTTGCGGATGACGTCTTTTCCGCTCAGGTCCACGCGCGGGTCAGGCTCGCTGTAGCCCTCTTCCTTGGCCAGCCGCACCGTCTCACTGAATGGCACCTCGGCCGAAAGCTTATTGAATATGAAGTTAAGCGTTCCGCTCAGCACGGCCTCAATCTTCAGAATCTTGTCGCCACTGTTGAGCAGATCATTGATAGTTCGGATAATGGGAAGGCCCGCTCCCACGTTCGTTTCGAAAAGGAACTTCACGCCGCGTTCCCGTGCGGTGTCCTTCAGTTTCCTGTATGTGGCATAGTCCGACGATGCGGCTTCCTTGTTGGCTGCCACCACTGAAATATTATGCTCCAAGAACTCTTGGTAAAGTCCGGCCCATCGGGACTGGCAGTGCAATCCACAAAGACAGAGTTGAAAATGTTCATGCCAATCACTTCGTCGCGCAACCGTTCCAGGTTGCTCGGCGCGCTGTCAGCCAAGCGCTCACGGCAATGGTCCAGGCTGATGCCCTCGCGGTCGAACATGGCGTTGTGCCCGCTGGCGATGCCCACGACCTTCAGTTTCAGGCCGCGCTCCGTCTTCAGCTTCTCGCTTTGCTGCGCCAACTGGCCTATCAGGCTACCGCCCACGGTGCCCACTCCGCAAAGGAAAAGGTTCAGCACTTGGTATTCGGAAAGGAAAAAACTGTCGTGAATTACATTGAGTGTCTTGCGCAGCGAACGGCCGTCCACGACGAACGAGATGTTCGTCTCCGAAGCACCTTGGGCACACGCAATCACGTTGATGCCGCTCCGGCCCAAGGTGCCGAAAAGTTTCCCGGCAATGCCCGGCGTGTGCTTCATGTTCTCGCCCACGATGGCCACTGTGGCCAACCCGCTTTCCGCTTTCATGCGGAACATAGCGCCCGTTTCTATTTCCTTGGCGAACTCGTTGTTCAACACCTCGCACGCGGCATCGGCATCGGCATCGCGCACACCGATGGAGGTGCTGTTCTCCGACGAAGCCTGCGACACGAGAAACACGCTGATGCCATGTTCGGCCAAGACGGAAAAAGATGCGGCGGTTCACGCCGATGACGCCCACCATGGACAAGCCGGAGACGGTGATGAGCGAGGTCCCGCTGATGCTGGATATGCCCTTGATGGGCTTCTGGTCAGTGGCCACGTCCTGCTTGATGATGGTTCCCCGCCCTTGCGGGTTAAACGTGTTCTTCACCAAGATGGGAATATTCTTCACGCACACCGGATAAATCGTCGGGGGATACACCACCTTCGCTCCGAAGTTGCACAATTCCATCGCCTCCACGTAGCTCAGCTCGTTGATGGTGTAAGCGGCGGAAATCACCTTGGGATCGGCCGTCATGAATCCGTCCACGTCCGTCCATATTTCCAACCGCCGTGCATCCAAGGCCGCTGCGATGATGGCCGCGGTGTAGTCCGAGCCTCCGCGCCCCAAATTGGTCACTTCGCCCGAATCGGCATCCGTCGAGATGAAGCCCGGCACAAGCGCCACGCGCGGCAGGTCGGCGAAAGCCTCCTTCACCAACCGGTTCGTCAGTTCGGAAGCCAGCAGCTGACGGCCTCCCTTGATTTCAGTCTTAATGAAAGCGCGCGAGTCAAACCACCGCGCGTCTTTAATCAACGCCGCAGCGATGCGCGACGAAAGGCGCTCGCCGTAGCTCACGATGGCGGCAGAAGTCTTCGGCGAAAGGTCGCGTATCAGGTAGACACCCTGATAGATGCTTTTCAGCTCCTCCAGCAAGGCTTCCACGACCACCTGCAGGCCGGCGCGCTTTTCGCCGGCCGGAATCACCGCCTCTATCATGCGGCGATGGCGGTCGGCCATTTCTTCGAATTCCACTTGATAAGACAAATCGCCCGTCACGGCCAAGCGCGACGTCCGGATAAGTTTGTCGGTGATGCCGCCCAAAGCGGACACCACCACGATGACAGGCTCTTCTTCAGCCTCAACAATCTTCTTGACATTCAAGATGCTTTCTGCGGAACCTACGGATGTTCCTCCAAATTTCAATACTTTCATTTCTGCATTTTACAAATCAAGTCTCCCGGCAAGCAGGCTCACAACACCTGTATTGACAGCCGTGGAAACCATAATATGGTTAATTTTCGCCTCTCGCAATAATTCCCGCAAAAATAGCAATTATTTGTCTAAATGAGCTTATGAAATAAAATTAATTTGTATTTTTGCCTAATAAATCATCGACATCAAGTAGCAGTTTCATGACAAAAAGAACATTTTCCTTATATATCCTGTTGCTCTGCGCCTGCCTGCCGATGGAGGCTGCGGGCGACTTCTACGAAGGCGAACCGCTATATGCCAGCCGTTGGAGGGACTACAAGCGCGACTCTTACTTCGGGCTGCGCTTCGGCCTGAACATTCCCACCGTGCGCTACCAAGGCACGGGCGGAACGGCACAAACCGACCCGCACCCGCGCTACCACTTGGGGCTCGTCTACGGGAACAAATTGGGCAACGGGCTGCCCTTCTTCCTGGAATCCGGACTCATGTACACGGAAAAAGGCACGGAGATAAAGGAAACGGAAGACTACGGAGTGAGGAAAACCACATTGCGCTACCTGGAAATCCCCATCGTGCTGAAATACAAAATAGACACGAATGCCGACGACTTCACCGTGCAACCGTTTTTCGGCGGATACTTGGCCGTAGGCGTGGGCGGAGAAGTGAAAGACTACACCGGAAGGACGAAATACAGCCCCTTCGGCGACGACCGCTACAAACGGTTCGACGCCGGACTGAAAGTGGGATGCGGCATCGCCTTCCAAAACTTCTATTTCAGCATGGGATACGACATCGGTCTCTTCAACATCGCCGGGAAGGATTATGCCGACTATCATTACGACAACTTCGACGGGCGCATACGGACTGGCAACTTCACCATGACCGTCGGGGTGGACTTCTGACGGCAAGACCCGACAAATCGGCGCGCTTTGGACTGTTTCCAAAGCGCGCCGATTTGTCATTTTCCGGCCCCGCCCGTTCTCACGCATGCTCCAGCCAAGCCGCTGCGGCCTCGGCACAACGCTCGCCGTCGATGGCGGCTGACACGATACCGCCCGCATAGCCGGCCCCTTCGCCACAAGGGAACAGCCCCCGGAGACGCACATGCTGCAGCGTCTCCCCGTCGCGAAGGATGCGCACGGGAGCCGAAGTGCGGCTCTCCACGCCTATCATCACGGCGTCGTTCGTCAGGAAGCCGTGCGAGGCTTTCCCGAACCGGCGGAAACCTTCGGCCAAGCGGGTGGTGATGAACTTCGGCATCCAGAAATGCAGGGGCGAAGACACCAGGCCGGGCGCATACGAACTGTCGGGCAGGTCGTAGCTCAACCGCCCGTTCACAAAGTCGGCCATCCGCTGCGCGGGTGCCGTCTGCCGGCAGTTGCCCTGCCGCCAGTTCTGTTCCTCCAGCACCTCCTGAAACTGCATCATGGCCAACGGATGTCCGGCTTCCGCCTGCACACCAGCCACCGCCATGATCTCCGCCAACGACGGCTCCTGCAAATCCTCGGGGTGCATCTCCACCACCATGCCGGCGTTGCTCCACCGCGAACCGCGGTTGCTGGGCGACATGCCGTTCACCACCGTCTGGTGCGGACCGCTGGCCGCCGGAACAACGAAACCGCCGGGACACATGCAAAAGCTGTACACTCCGCGGCCATCCACCTGTTGCACGAAACTGTATTCCGCCGCCGGAAGATACTTCCCGCGCCCGTTCTTGTTATGATACTGGATTTGGTCTATCAACCGCGACGGATGCTCCAGCCGCACACCGACGGCCAATCCCTTGCTCTCGATTTCCACCCCGTGGGCATACAGCCAGCGGTAGACGTCGCGGGCGGAATGCCCCGTGGCCAGAATCACAGGCCCGCGGAAAGTCCGCCCCGTGTTCGTCTCAATCCCGACCACCTCGTCTTTCTCGATGAGCAAGGCGTCCATGCGGGTTTCGAAATGCACCTCTCCCCCGCAGTCCAGGATGGTCTTGCGCATGTTCTCTATGACCCTCGGGAGTTTGTCCGTCCCGATGTGCGGATGGGCGTCCTGCAGGATGGACACGCTGGCGCCGTGCTGGCAGAAGACGTTCAGGATTTTCTCCACGTTACCGCGCTTCTTGCTCCGCGTGTAAAGTTTGCCGTCGGAATAGGCCCCCGCGCCGCCCTCGCCGAAACTGTAGTTGCTCTCGCTGTCCACCTTGTGTTCGCGTGAGATTTTGGCCAGGTCCAACTTGCGGTCGCGCACGTTCTTGCCGCGCTCCACGACGACGGGGCGGTAGCCCGCCTCAATCAGGCGAAGGGCGGCGAAGAGTCCGCCCGGACCGGCTCCGACCACAATCACCTGC
>VOFD01000844.1_pt1 | contig 31381 bp, 38 predicted proteins | sample 5384101 | NCBI WGS metagenome assembly VOFD01 (sample SAMN12384723, study PRJNA508395) | human gut metagenome | isolation source: healthy gut C | host: Homo sapiens
TAGAGTCCGTTCTGCTCCTGCTCCACATCATAGAGCTGTGTGTAGCAGAGCGCACAGATATGGGGGTTATCCATTAACGCGCGGGTAAGGCCGGTATACCGTCTCCCGAATTCCGCCTCACTCTCCGGCGCTTTTCCATATCCCCAGCCCTTTTTCTGGCCTGGCGCCCACCATGCGCCGCCATATTCGCTGATGAAATAGGGTTGGCCTTCATACTGCTGGCGGCCCGGGTGCGGCTCATAAATCGAATCGCGCGTCACCGCGCCGTAGCGCGCTGCAAATTGAACCACATCCTGCTCATAGTCGTGCACGTCATAAAGATCTGTCCTAGCATGATAGTTGCCGCTGGTGTCGATCACGGGGCGCGTAGGATCGGCGGCCTTGGTTGTGAGATAAACGGCCTCCAATACGCGCTTATCCGCGCGGCGGCGGCCTTGATCCCACGTTTCGTTGAAAGGGCACCAGCCGATGATGGAGGGGTGGTTCCTATCGCGCGCAACAACCTCCAGCCATTCCGGCAAAAAGTTGATGAGCCCTTCGCTCGTTGTGATATCGAGCCCCCAGCTTGCCTGTTCGCCCCAAACGAGATAGCCGAGCCGATCCGCCCAATAGAGAAAGCGTTCTTCAAATACCTTCTGGTGAAGCCGCGCGCCGTTGAAACCGAGCGCAATGGAAAGCTCGATATCCCGCTTGAGATCCGCGTCTGTGGGGGCGGTGTAAACACCGTCCGGATAATAGCCCTGGTCGAGCACCAGCCGCTGAAAAATGGGGCGGCCATTGAGCCAGAGGGAGTGCTCCCGGAGCTCAACCGTGCGGAAGCCGAAATAGCTTTGCACCGTGTCGATCACCGCATTGCCGTCGAGCAGCTCATAGGTCACGTCGTAGAGATTTGGCTGCAAAATATCCCAGCACTTTACATCCCCAACCTGCATGGTATAGATGGTTCCACCGGCGGAGAGCGGCGTTTCAAAGCTGGCGCACGGCTTTCCATCGAAGGAGATGGAGGTGCGCAGGGTGAGCGCCTTTGGCAATTCGTTGACAGTCGCGAGATGTAACGCTTCCCATGCGATAGTCTGTGGTGACCTGCACGCTTTTCAAATACATGCGCGGCACAAATTCAAGCCACACCGTTTGCCAGATGCCAGTGGTACGCGTGTAGAAGCAGCCTTTGGAATGGTATTTATCGCACTGCTTGCCATGTGGCTGCTTGCCGCCCCGCTGATGATCCACAGCGTGAACAACCAGCGTGTTTTCGCCCGCATGCACATATTCGGTAATATCAAACTGGAAGGAGCTGTAGCCGCCCCGGTGCGTTCCGCACTTCTGGCCGTTGAGAAAGGCGGTGCATGCATAGTCCACCGCTCCGAAATGCAGGAGGACGCGCCCTGCAAGCTGCTCGTGTGTCAGTATCACCGTGCGCCGATACCAGACGGATTCCATAAAATCCCGATTTTCAATGCCGGACAGCTTCGATTCCGGGCAAAAGGAACGAGGATCGTTTTGTCAAAGTGGCTGTCCGGGCGGCCGCGTTTGCCGTGATCGATTCGAAATTCCCATGCCCCATTGAGGTTTTGCCAAGCGCTCCGAACAAACTGTGGGCGTGGATATTCCCCGCGCGGGAGGTTCGTCAAATGAATCAACTCCTTTTCCTGTTATCAGATGCAGGCTTATTATAAAAGAAAAAAAAGGGCAAATGGCAATTGATTCCTCTCTGCATTGCTTCAGCTTAGCTAGCCCTTTTTCCTATTGGCCGTTTCATGCAAAACCGGCCGTTGTAAAAAAAAAAGGAAAAAAACGCTTGACATGGAGTTCACTCCAAGTGTTAGCCTGATACTAGGCCGAATCCTTTGAGCAATGTGCAGCGGCTGAAAGGATCGGTTTGGCAAAAAAACAGAATCGGAGGAATGTTTTTATGTATTTTGAACAAATCGATCAGCCTTCTGATGTAAAAAGGCTGAAGCTCAATCAGTTGGAAACGTTGGCAGCGGAAATGCGGCAGGCGTTGCTGCAAAAGCTGAGCAGGCGCGGCGGCCATTTCGGGCCCAATTTCGGCATGGTGGAGGCGACGATCGCCTTACACTATGTGTTCGATTCGCCTAGGGATAAGCTGGTATTCGATGTGTCCCATCAAACTTATTGCCATAAGATGCTCACGGGGCGCAAAAAAGCATTTTTGTCCGAGCAGCACTATGACGATGTGTCAGGCTACAGCAACCCACAGGAAAGCCCCCATGACTTTTTTTACCATCGGGCATACATCCACTTCGGTTAGCTTGGCCTGCGGACTTGCAAAAGCGCGGGATTTAAAGGGCGGCAAAGAGAATATCATCGCCGTGATCGGCGACGGCTCGCTCAGTGGAGGGGAGGCGCTGGAGGGGCTGGATTTTGCATCGGAGCTGCGCAGCAATCTGATTATCGTGGTCAATGATAATCAAATGTCGATCGCGGAAAATCACGGCGGCCTTTATCAAAATCTTAGGCTGCTGCGGGAAACGGATGGCAAGGCGGAATGCAACTTCTTCCGGGCAATGGGGCTCGGCTATGTGTTTGTGAAGAACGGCAATGATCTCAGCCAATTGATCGCGGCCTTCCAGATGGTGAAAGATGCTGCGCATCCGGTCGTTGTGCATATCTGTACCCAGAAGGGAAAGGGCTTTGCTGCCGCAGAAAAGGATCGGGAGAGCTGGCACTGGTGCACGCCCTTTGGCATGGCGAATGGCAAGCCTGTTGCGGCCGTGGAAGAGGAAGATTATTCGAGTGTCACCGCCAGCTTTCTACTGGAACGAATGAAAGAGGATAAAACGTTGGTCGCCATCACCTCCGCAACGCCCGCCGTTTTAGGCTTTACACCGGAGAAACGGCGGGAGGCGGGCAGCCAGTTCGTAGATGTCGGCATTGCGGAGGAAACCGCAGTGGCGCTTGCCTCCGGCATTGCGGTGAACGGAGGCAAGCCGGTCTACGGCGTTTACAGCACCTTTGTGCAGCGGGCGTTTGACCAGCTTTCGCAAGATTTGTGCATCAACAATAGCCCGGCTACCATCCTCGTCTATGCGGCGTCTATTTATGGCATGAACGATGTAACACATCTCGGCATCTATGATATCCCGATGATGGCCAATATTCCAAACTTGGTGTATCTTGCCCCCACAACAAAGGAGGAATATCTGGCGATGCTAGATTGGAGCCTTGCACAGAGGGCGCACCCGGTTGCCATCCGCGTGCCGGGCGGGCCTTTGGTGTCGAGCGGGCAAGCCGTTACAAAAGATTTCAGCAAGCTGAATCAATTTGAGGTTGTGCAGAGGGGGAACCGGGCGGCGATTCTTGCGCTCGGCGCCTTCTTCCCACTTGGCAAAGCAGCAGCGCAGGCGATCGCCGTTCAAACGAGCGTGCAGCCAACGCTGATTAACCCTCGCTATATCAGTGGGCTTGATGTAGACCTGCTGGAACAGCTCAAAGAGGATCACGAGGTGATCGTCACGCTGGAGGATGGTATTCTGGATGGCGGTTTTGGTGAAAAGATTGCCAGGTTTTATGGCCGCTCCCATCAAAAGGTGTTGAATTATGGGCTGCAAAAGAAATTTTTGGATCGTTACGATGTGGCGGAGGTTTTGCGGCAAAACCACCTGACGGCGGAGCAGATTGCCGGAGATGTGGCCGAGCTGCTGTGCAGCGAAAGCAAGTGAGGTCATGAATCAGCAAAACCGAGGGAATACCGGATGCGTTTCCATCAGATGCAGCAGGATTTGGGCGCAGGCGTTGTTTTCCCGGTTGAGGAGAAAACGACGCCTTAACCGCTGATTTTACAGAGAAATGCTGCCTAAAGATGTGAACGGATCGGAGATGCGGCAGCCAACCGTTGGATTCAGCATTCGGCAATGGAAGTTCCGTCAGAAAAAGCCTCCAACGAATGGCTGACGGCGGCGGAAGAAGCCTATCGGCTGCTCCATGATGCAGATAAAGCGCGCACCTCACCGGGCAGTGAGGTGCGCATTCGTTTGGCAACAGGATGTGGCGCTGTTATTTAGATTGCGCGATTCTTCAAATATCTTATCATGCATTTTTTCGAAATTTACAAAGCGGAATAGGCATTCCGCCGTTCAATCTTGATTCTTCAGCAGCAAAACCGATGAGATGGCTTTCAATAGAAAGAGAAATGTCAGTTTTCAGTTTATCCTTTGCAAAGTATTCCATTAATCGCTTATCACCTCCTCCGTGGGCATCAAGGCGTTTGTGTAAACGGATTTTTTTAGCCTTTTTTCCGAATATATGTAAAACAATTTTATTTTCCCCCATATTGCAGACCAGTTCTCCAAGAGCTCCTCTCACTCTTGTTTCACGATAGGATGGCCCCGAAAAGGCGGTCATTGTAAGAGTAGAATTAATTCCGTTTTCAAACAGCATCGTTGTGATTTGGTAATCTACAACGTCATTATCGCTTAAAAATACGCACTTTCCATATCTTGTCGTTTTCATAGCTTCATAGAGTTTGGGGATGGTCACAATGCTGTCGGCAATCAGTCTTGATTGAGGCCAAGCGCCTTTTATTGCTTTTTGGCAGATGCTTCAAAGTGTTTACATATAGTTTTTCGCAATCATAGGGGCACTCCTTTTTTTGCCTTACAGCCCCCAAGGCAATATTCTGTTGCGCCTTCGGGTGCATTTTCCCTTTAAAATAATTCAGTTGACCCTGGCTGATCACTTGCCGGCATTTACTGTTGGCCAGATAGACGGCAATGTCTAAATCGTGGCAACATTTTGCAAGAATCATCGGCGTGCTCTCGTCAGCCCTTCGCCAATCGCCTCTCACATAGGAATGGGCTTGATGCCAATAGGCAACGTTTTCTACCTGATCGATTGCAATAATTTTCCCTAAAATGCCGCTTTCTATGATTTCCTTAATTTTTTCATAATAGAGAGAATATCGCAGAACATGGCAAACAGCAACCTGCCTGTTAAGTTCTTTCGCTGTTCTTTCAATCTCCAGACAGTCCTCTGGCGTACAGGCCCCGGCTTTTCTAGTAAAAGATGATAGCCTTTTTTCAACGCGCTTACAGCGTGCTCTCTGTGATCTTTATCCTGCGTGCATATGAAAAGCCAATCTGCGGTTTTTGGTGCGGCCAGAAAGACATCTAAAGATGAAAACAACTGTGCATCGTCAAGTTTGGCTGTTTCTTTTGCCAACCTTCGTTTATCCTCGGAGTTATCGATTACCGCAACAATCTGAAAGTCTTTGTCCATCTGCCTGCACATTTTTGCGTAATGGTAACCCCGGCCTCCATATCCGAGAATCGCCACTTTTTTCATTTGTTCCTCTTTCCTTTCTTCTGTTTTTTCTTACGAAGCGAGTAGGGGCGAACTGTGTTTGCCTACAATCTAGGAAAATAGCGTGGTGAATTCACATTTGCCAAAATAACACGGCCCAAGGGATATCAGCCGTTCACGGAAACAGTTCGTTCCCGGCTATTTTGATACGATAAGCGATCGTGAAAAAGAGTTAAAATCGGCTCCAAAGTTATAAACTTTCTTTTACAATACAAAACAGAAACGAGCGAGAACACAAAAGGGCGAGTTTCCTAGTGGGATGATTGATAGTAAATTGGCGGGGGATGCTGCTTTATCTGGGATAAAAAGCAAAACAAGCGAAGTTCTTAACTCCGCTTGTTTTGTTGGTGCGGGTAACAGGGGTCGAACCTGCACATCTTATGATACAAGATCCTAAGTCTTGCGCGTCTGCCAATTCCGCCATTCCCGCATACTTATGGTTGATGAAACAACGATAGATAGTATAACAGATTTTTCCCCCTCCTGCAATCTCTTTTTTCGAAATTTTATCTCATTTTTGCAAGAATGCATAGACAAATTCAGTAGATCCGATTAAAATTAGGAATAGAGCCAAATTGCCTTGTCTGCAAACGGCATTTCGCATGATGAATATAATGGAGGGGACACCATGGAACGAATCAAAACACGCTTTGCGGCAAACGTGGACGTTGCCCGCGTTCTGCCCGAATACCCACGCCCCCAGCTGGTACGCGAAGGCTGGATGAATTTAAACGGCCTGTATGATTATGCGGTTACGCCGCACGCGCGCAGCAGCCGGAACGCTTTGAGGGGCAAATTCTTGTGCCATTCTGTATAGAAAGCTCGCTTTCCGGCGTGGAGCGGGCATTAAAGCCGGATGAACTGCTGTGGTATCGCCGCACGTTTGAGCTCAGCGGGCCTTTTATGGCAAAAAGGTCATTTTGCACTTTGGCGCGGTGGATTGGCAGTGCAAGGTGTGGGTGAACGGAAAGCTCGTCGGCACCCATACCGGCGGCTATTGCCCTTTAGTTTTGAAATTACGGGCTATATCAACGCACATAACAATGAGCTTACCGTCTGCGTATATGACCCGACGGATGAAGGCTGGCAGCAGCGCGGCAAGCAGGTGCTCAAAACACATGGCTTCTGGTATACCGCCACCTCCGGAATCTGGCAGACGGTCTGGCTCGAAGCGGTGGATAGATGCTATATCCGCGAAGTAAAGGCCGTGCCGGATATCGACCGCGGGCTGTTTACGCTCAATACCAAGCTCTATTGCGACGAGGGCTATCAGCTAAAGCTCCGCGTTTTTGATGAGGGGAAGGAGATCATTGCCCGGGAAATCTCCACCAGCGAGGAAATTGAGCTGCCGGATGCAAAGCTTTGGAGCCCGGAATCCCCGTTTTTATACGATCTCCAATTGGAGCTTTCCACGCAGGGCGAATTGCGCGATACGGTGCGCAGCTATGTGGGCATGCGCAAGTGCAGCATCGGCCGCGATGAAAAGGGCTTGCCGCGCCTGCTGCTCAATAACAAGCCCTACTTCCAGCGCGGCCTGCTCGATCAGGGCTATTGGTGTGAGAGCCTGCTCACTCCGCCTACAGACGAGGCGATGGTTTATGATATCGAGGTTGCAAAGCGCCTGGGCTTTAATATGTTGCGCAAGCACATCAAGGTGGAGCCTGCGCGCTGGTATTATCACTGCGACCGGCTTGGGATGCTTGTCTGGCAGGATATGATCAGCGGCGGCGCCTATATCGGCGACTGGACGGCGGGCGTGCTGCCGAATATTGGGATCAAAGTGAAGGATGATGATTATAAGCGCTTCAGCCGCGGTGAAAAACAGGCGCGGGAGGATTACCGTCGCGAGCTGTTTGAGATGATCGACGCGCTGGAGGTTTTCCCCTCCATTTATTGCTGGGTGCCCTTCAACGAGGGCTGGGGCCAGTTTGACGCCAAGGAGATCGGCGAAGCGGTGAAAAAGCGCGATCCAAGCCGCATCGTCGATCACGCAAGCGGCTGGTACGACCAGGGCGGAGGAGAGCTCAACAGTATGCACAAATATATTCTGCCCGTCCGGCTGCCGAAGCTGGATGACCGCCCCTTTGCGCTGACGGAGTTCGGCGGCTACAGCCGGATCATCGACGGCCATGTGTGGGATCGCCAAAAATGCTTTGGCTACCGCATGTTTGCGAATGAGGAGAAGCTGACCAAGGCCTACCGCCGCCTGCTGGAGAAGCAGATTCTTCCCTTAATCCCCAAGGGATTAAGCGCTACGATCTATACGCAGGTCAGCGATGTGGAGAATGAGGTGAACGGCATGATGACCTATGATCGGGCGATTGTGAAGCTCGATGAGGATACCGTCCGCGCGCTCAATGAAAAAGATGGCCTATTGACTAGCTGGATGATGGGGCCGGCGATTCCGGCTCCTGACTTGGCCTTTGGCAGCATGAGAGGCGGGTGCTTCTGGCCCTGCCGCGATCAAACGTCAGGAATTGGAGTGAACCCATTTGGCAGGCAGTGCAAATGCAAAGCTGAAACCGCTGTATCTTCTTCAGATTTTTCAGGAACAAACGGATGAGGAGCACCCGCTTTCCGCGCAGGAGCTTTGCGGGGAATTGGAAAAACGCGGCGTGGCTGCGCAGCGCAAATCGATCTATGGTGATATCGAGCTGCTCAAAAGCTTCGGCCTTGATATTCTGCACACCCGTGCGCCCAAATCCGGCTATTTTCTTGCCTCGCGTACCTTTGAAACGGCGGAGGTGCGGCTTCTGCTCGATGCGGTGCAGGCTGCGGCGTTTATTACACCCAAAAAAACGGCGCAGCTCGTCCAGAAGCTGGAAGGCCTTGTGAGCTGCGGGCAGGCTGCCCGGCTGGAGGGGCAGGTCTATATCGACCATCGCATTAAATGCTCCAATGAGGAAATTTATTATACGATTGAAATTCTGGATCAAGCCATTCAGGCCGGGCGGCAAGTCCGGTTCCAATATGCGCGGCGCGCGCTCTCCGGCCAGATGAAGGTGGAATTGCAGGAGAAGGAATTTTGCGTGAATCCCTATGCGCTGATCTGGTCCGGCGGGCATTATTATCTTGTGTGCAACAATCCCAAATATGATAACCTCATGCATGCGCGCCTTGATCGTATCCACCGGGCAGAAGCATTGGATACGCCTGCGCGGGATTTCCGAGAGGTGTCGGATTACACGGATTTTTTTTGACGCTGCGGATTATGTGAATCAGCTTTTCCATATGTTTTCCGGAGAAACAGAAACGGTAGAGCTCTGCTGCGGGAGGGAGCTCATTGAAGAGATCCTGGATCGTTTTGGGGATACGGCTCTGTTGCGCACCGCAGGCGAGGGGAATTTTCTTGTAAAATTTGAGGCGAAGGTGAGCGAGGGGCTGATCTCCTGGTTGATGCAGTATGGCGATCGGGCGGTGGTGCGTTCGCCGCAGAAGCTCAAAGAGATGATTCTAGAGAAGGCCAAAGATATCTATCAAAATTATGCTTTGTGAAACAGTCGTTTATAATGCCCCCTTTTGCGCAGCTTTATTGGCGGAAACGTCTATCTTCCGCCTCTTCCTTTGCAGAATAGAACATGGAAGCGCCTATCGGAAGAATTGCCGTTCTTCCGATAGGCGTTTGTATTACCTGTAATTATTCAGCGCCTTAACTGACTCCGCCCATATAATTCACAAAGCCCACCTTTTTGGTGCTTCCCGCTGTGTATAATACGACTGGTTTGCCCTCGACCACTTTCACACAGGTACAAGTTTCCCACGGATCGAGCGATCCTATGGCGTTTGTTTTATTTTTGGCGTCTGCCAGAGACCGGTAAACCGGCTCGCTTGTGGAGCCATTTGAATAGGTTTTGGGGTTCCAATAGGGGTTGGTGTTTCCTCCTGAATATTTCACAAATCCGGCCTTTTGGTGGATCCAGCGTTGTAAACAACAATATATAAGCCGTTGTAGGAGCCGTAGACATTCGCAGTTTCATAGGGATCAATATATCCGATATAATCGCTGCCCTGTGCGTTGCAGGAGCTCCAGGTGCTGTAAACATATTCTTTTGTGGAGCCGTTTTGATAAATGTCGCTCCCGCCGGTGGAGGAGCCGCCGTAGTTATCCAGATCAATATACTGGCGAGGATCCTGTAGATTTTTTGTTGTATGCCCATGTGCCGGAGCTCTCTATTTCCAGATGCAGATGCTTTCCTGTAACGTTGCCTGTGCTTCCCATTGTGCCGACCCGCTGACCGGCTGTGACCTTTTGCCCTTCTTTCACGAGCGGCGTGGAGGCCATATGGGCCATTAAAATGACCCATCCATCGTTGGTTGCAATCACGATGTAGTTGCCATAGCTATTATCCCACCTGCTGCGCTGAATTGTACCTGACGCAGGGGCGACCAGTGTATCATTGCTGCAATTATAGTCTTGCCCTGTGTGATATCCGGCGCTCCATGATGAACCAGGCTGTTTATAATAAGCGCCTGATGTATAGCCTTTGGCGATAAATGGCGAACGGTATTTTTTCGTACTTGCGGCCTGTGCTTGCATCATTTCTTCCTGAGGCTGTGCTTGTCCAACTGCGAAGGCTCCTATCGGAAGCAATTGGAGGCATACTAGGATCATGGCGATCAAGAAGGATAGCTGTTTGGTGACGATGTGTTTCTGTTTCATTTGTTTTTTCTCCTTTCGATTTGATTGGGATATTGGGCGTATTCGTTCATGGGAATCTCCCCTTTGCTTTATTTTCAATTATTATAGTAATATAACTATATACATATTTCAATATTATACATAAACAAAAAATATAATTTTATTTTGGCTATTACCACATATATTGAAGGAAAATACAATATCCATGATTGATTTTATTCGAGCCATAAGGCTCTCGCTTTACAGGTGCATGACAAACCGCCCCATCTCCGCTATAATAGAGACAAATAGAAGAAGGGGCGGTTACGAGTGAAAGATCAAATGATGCAGGCGGTCGTCTACCGGGAGAATGGCCTGTTTACATTGGAGCAGCGGCCAGTGCCTGAAATGCAGGAGGCGGGGGACGCAATCGTCCGCGTGACGCTCTCCTCCATTTGCTCGAGCGACCTGCATATCAAGCACGGCAGCGTGCCGCGCGCAAAGCCCGGCGTGATCGTGGGCCATGAGATGGTGGGCGTGGTGGAACAAGTGGGGGAGACGGTGCGCGGCTTCCGTCCAGGTGACCGCGTGGCGGTCAATGTGGAGACCTTTGCGGGGAGTGCTATTTTTGCAGGCGCGGTTTTGTCAATAATTGTACACATGTGCACGGGGGCTGGGCGCTTGGTTGCCGGATAGACGGGGGCCAGGCGGAATATGTCCGCGTCCCCTTTGCAGAAAAATGGGCTCAGCCATATTCCGGCGGGCGTCACGGATGAACAGGCGCTTTTTACCGGCGATATTTTGGCAACCGGGTATTGGGGCGCGCAGATCGGGGAAATTCAGGAGGGGGATACTGTGCTGGTGCTCGGCGCCGGGCCGACTGGCCTTTGCACCATGGCTTGTGCCCGGCTGCACCGCCCGGCCTGCATCATTGCTGCGGATCTTTCCGAGGAGCGGCTTGCCCTGGCGCGGCGCATGGGAATTGCGGATCAAACGGTTAACCCGATGCATGAGGACATCGTGGCCTTCACCCGTAGCCTGACGCAGGGGCGCGGGGCAGATGTGGTGATGGAGGCGGCAGGTGGGGAGAGCACGTTCCAAACCGCGTGGCAGGCAGCCAGGCCGAATGGGACGGTTTGTGTGATTGCACTCTACGAGCGGCCGCAGAGCCTGCCGCTTCCGGAGATGTATGGCAAAAACTTAACCTTTAAAACGGGCGGAGTGGATGCAAATGCCTGTGGGCGGATTTTGGAGCTCATCCAATCGGGGGGGCGCTTGACCTAACGCCTTTGCTCACGCACCGCTTTCCCTTGGAGCGCGCCATGGAGGCCTATGCGCTCTTTGAGGCGAAGGCAGAGGGGGTGCTTAAAATCGCGCTGGAGCCTCCGCAAATCCAGTAACGGCGGATGGGGCGGCCAGAACAGCTATGGATGCAAAAAAAATGCGGGCCACGCATTGTGGCCCGCTATTTTTTTCGTGCAGGGGCTGATACAGAATGCAGCCTTAGCTTTGTTTAGGCTGACTCTTCCGCCCGCTCCTGTGCCGGTTCCTCTCGTGCCGCTTCTTTCGCGCCCGGCAGCGGCGTCAGATCAAGCGTCACTTGGGAAAAACCGAGCGCTGTCAGCCCGTTTACACAATCCTGTGCTGCGGCCAACACGCTAGCCGCCTGATCCCGCCGTGCGGCGATGCGCGCGAGCCCACCGTGCAGGTAGAGGTAGCAGCCATCCAGCCGCAGGCCGCGCAGCAGCCGTTCTCCATCTTCAATGAGCTTGAGCTCCGCTTTTTCCAGCGGCGTGTCAAAGGGAAGGCGTTTGGCAAGGCAGGGGGAAAGCATAGCCCCCGGCGCAACGCCGAGTTCCCGCAGCAATGCGCGCGCCTGGGCGCGCGTAACGCCGCACTCTTTTAACGGGCTGCGTACGCCAAGCTCCCGCAGGGCACGGAGTTTATCTTCCTGCTCTGCTTCCCCAGCGTCCGCACAGGTGCCGTCGCAGATGCAGAAAATGCCACGGTTGACCGCGAAGGCGGAGAGCGCCTCATATTGTGTCCGCCTGCAATAAAAACATCGGCTGGGAGAGTTCGACGCAATGCGTGGATCCCGCAATAAATCCACCGGCAGGAGGTGGCTTTCCGCGCCAAACGCCTTTGCGCGCTCCTGTGCGGCTTTGTGCCTCCTCCACAGGAGCGAGAGGGGAGCGGAAGGTGACGGCTAAAATACGCGCCTTCATATCCGCTGCGAGTTTGAGCAGCAGGGTGCTGCCATCGTCCGGAATAGGCGATGCACATCCCGCCGCAGGTGAGTTCCTTCACTTTTGCCCTCCAGGGCCTGTAACAGCTTGCTTTTCTCCTCTTTCATATGAACCAATCCTTTCCAGCACCAAGCAGTTTGAAAGCTCTATCTCTCAAACGGATAGCCGGTTCTTTCCGTGCGGGGGCGCCTGCCCCGCTATCTGCTCCATTATAGAATGGGGTATCGCAAAATCCTTGCGTTTGCGACAGCGCGTTTCTCTCCTTATTATATCAAAGTATAGGTATATGACAAGTCATTTTAGGCATGATGGAGAAAAGTGCAACATTTTTTCAAAATCGCTTGACCTTGACGCTGCGTGATGGAATATGCTTGTTTCAGCGGGCAACCAAACCCGCTCAATCAGGGGCTGGGGCGCATAGAAGCGGCTAGTCCCTCGGAAGGGGAATGATCGTGGATGAAACCGCTCACCGTTGGGGAAACCGCCCGTCTAACGGGCGTCAGTGTGCGCACACTGCATTATTATGATGAGATCGGCCTGCTGCGCACGAGCGGCACAAGCGAAGGGGGCTACCGCCTTTATGACGAAGCCTGCCTTGCGCGGCTACAGCAGATTCTCTTTTTTCGGGAGCTTGCATTCCCACTCGATGAGATCCGGCGGATTTTGGAAAGCCCTTCCTTTAACAGCCGCAAGGCGATGGAGCGCCATCGGGAGCTGCTCGCAATGAAGCGGGAGCGCCTCGAGCGCTTGATCGAGCTTGTGGATCATATTTTGAAAGGGGATATTACCATGGATTTTAAACCTTTTGACGCCTCTGAATTTTGCAGGGCGCAGGAGCGGTATGCCGAAGAGGCGAAGGAGCGCTGGGGCGATTCGCCCGCTTATGCGCAGAGCGCCAAAAAGACGGGCGCATACACCAGCGCAGATTGGGCAAGGATCCACGCGGAGATGCAGGCGGTCTACGGCGGCTTTGCCTCCTGCATGGAGGAGGGGCCCGCTTCGCCTCGCGCGCAGGCGCTGGTGGAGCAGTGGCAATCGCTGATTACACGTTATTTTTATGATTGCACGGATGAAATTCTCATCGGCCTTGGCGAGATGTATGTGGCGGATGAGCGGTTTACCCGCCAGATTGACCGCTATGCAGAGGGTCTGTCTATCTTCCTGCGGGACGCCATCCGGCTCTACTGCGGCAGGGCGGAAGGCTGAATAGAGCGCCTCTCGGCAAAGCGGCGCCTTAATATGGAATATTAGAATCATATAGCCCATGTAGTATGCTAAAATATACAAAACAAGCAGCCTACACCAGCTGTGTTTGCTAAATTTAACACATGATTGAAAGGCGGGAACGACGAATGCCGCAAAAGGTGATTTTAAGCGCGGATAGCACCTGCGATTTGAGTGCGGCGCTCATTGAGCGCTATCAGGTTCACATGTATCCGCTCCATATCCTGTTGGAGGGTCGGCAGTATGCGGATGGGGAGATCTCCCCAGATGCGTTGTATGAGCCTGGTGGCAGCATAAGCAGCTGCCCAAAACGAGCGCAATCACGCCGGGGGAATATGTGGAATACTTCCGTCAGTGGGTGGAGGATGGCTACCAGGTGGTGCATATCAACCTGGGCTCCAACCTTTCCTCCGCCTATCAAAATTGCTGCATCGCTGCCGAAGAGCTGGGCAATGTTTACCCGGTTGATAGCTGCAACCTCTCCACCGGCATGGGCCTGCTCGTGATTGAGGGCGGCTGAGCGCATCGCACAGGGGATGGATGGGCGGCAGATTCAGCAGGAGGTCAATGCCCTCCGCCCCTATGCCCATGCAAGCTTTGTGCTGGATACGCTGGAGTTTCTGCATGCGGGCGGCCGGTGCTCCTCCGTGGCGATGCTTGGCGCAAACCTGTTAAAGCTCAAGCCCTGCATTATGGTGGACCCGGCGCGCAACGGCGCGATGGGAGTGGGCAAAAAATACCGTGGTACGCTCGATAAGGCCCTTGTGCAATATGCCACCGATCAGCTCGCTGGCAGAAAGGATTTAAAGCTCGACCGCGTTTTCATCACGCATTCGGGCATGTCGCCTGAGCGCATCGAGATGGTGAAGAAAACCGTGGAGCAGCTTGCAGGTTTTCAGGAGATTTTTGTCACCCGCGCAGGCTGCACCATCTCCGCCCACTGTGGGCCGAATACGCTGGGCGTTTTGTTCATGACCAATCCGGAGGGATGAGCCGCGTGTTAAGCCTGGGGAAAAGGTGTTATTTAAAACGGAAATCTTGTCATTTTGTTCCGGAAAAGGGCACTGAAAAGCAAACGGAACAAGGCCTGACGGGCATGAAAAAGAAAATGCCATTTTTATGTATGCCGGAAGAAATTTTACTGTTTCTTCCGGCTGTTTGTTTTTATCTAAATTGGGATAAAATTACAATATTTGATTATTTTTGACGTATAAAAACAGGGAATAATTCTAATAAATACTTAACAATAAACATTTTATTAAATATCATTGGTGAAGTGCAACATTTTGGATTTTTTTTACGTTATATAGAGTGTAAGGGTTTATAGGACAGGCCATCAAAATCATAGAAAGTGGATGCTGTTGCCTTTGCCTTATCGATAGGAGGCGTTCTCTGGGATGAATCAGCGTAGGGAAGAAAATGATCAGATTATCTGCTCCGCCTTGCGGCGCTATGCGCAGGAAGAGAGTAGCGGCTTGCCCAGCGCAGAGGAGCTTTCCGGCGTTACCTTTACCAAAGCGTATGAAAAGCGCAAAAGGCAAATCCTCCGTGCCAAGGGCCGCCCAGCCGGCGTGAAGGTGTTGCACGGCAAGCGCAGCAGGCATGTGCTCCGCATTGGCGTTGTTGCAGCGCTGCTCGCAGTGGTGGCCATGACCAGCGTGTTCTCCAACCTGAATTCCAAGCAGGATTTTGCCGGGTTTGGGATTGATATGGATAACTACCTTGGCGTGATCGCTGCGCCCACCACGCCGGATGGATTTCTGGTGGAAAATACAAACCCATATCTGGAGCAGCCGGATGGCACCTATCTGCTTCCGGAGCGATACGCGCCCACCTATATTCCGGCGGATTACGCATTGGAAACCCATCAGAGTGATGGTGACGAATATTACTGCTATCGCAAGGATGACGGCTTCCTTTTCTGGCCAGGCAGCTATATCACCTTCAGCCAACGCTATCCGGGCGGTACCACGATTTTTTACTTGGAAAATGAGACGCTGGAGGAGATTGAGGTGGAGGGCCTCGGCAAATGCCTTTACATCAAGATTAAGAACCAGGAGAACCGCGCAGGTCTGATGTGGATGAAGGGCCCTTATAGATTCCACGTTTTTGTGGACAATTTGCCCAAAGAAGAGCTCATAAAAATAGCACAATCGACGAAATTGCAGCAAAACTAAAATTTTTTGTCAATCAAGTGCAACATTTTCGATTTTTTTTCGTTATATAGAGTGAGGGGGTTTTTAAAAAGCACCCCTCTATCACAAAAAACGGAGGAAGTTTGAAGATGAAAACACATGGAAAATCCGTAAAACGGTGGCTGTCCATCCTGCTGTGCTGCATGCTGCTGCTCCTGCCCTTGGGCATGACGGCTGGCGCGGTGCAGGAGGAAGGGCCGGAATATCAGGAAGACCTGAGCCGTTCTATGTATATAACAACTCCAAAGTATGGCTTTGACAGGACCGGAACAAAGCAGATTAAACTGTATTTCGAGACGAAGGGTGCCACCAATACCGTGACCAACATCAAGATCTGGGTGGAGCTTCGCCGCTGCCCGATTGGGGGCGGGGCCAACGATTGGTATGTGTATGCCAATGAGGATACCAACAGCAACCTGCAAGGCTCTGGCTGCCCGTTGAACTATAGCTACACAACCCCATCTTTGCCGGACGGCTACTATGAGGCCACCTATACGGTGCGCGCTTATAAGCTGCTGGTTTATCAAACCTATACTTACACGACCCCAATGGTTTCTATCTACTAAACGTTTCCCTTCTTTTTTGTTATACCTCCGATCCTCTGAAGGCGGCTGGGTTTTACACTCCTCTCCCAGCCTGTCGTGCCGGCGGGAGCGTAACGGCGGAAAAGCGTTCTGGGCGTTTTTCCGGCTCCCGCTGGCTCCAAAGAGGATCGGATGTATATAAAGTCCCGCTTTTGGATAGCTCATATCTACACCTCTTTTTTCGTTGGCGGGGCGGTTGAGTAACGGCTGCCGCCCCGCATCCCTTTTCCCTCTTGTGAGCATGCAGTATTTTTGCTGCATGCTCATTGTCTTTGGGAGGATTGTGCTAAGATACAGGCAGAGGACCAATCTTTTTTTGTCTGGATTGGCGATTATCATGGAAGGGGAAGCGAAAAATGGCATTCATCAGTAAAGTGTTATCCCTAATCATAGCGGCGGTCACGGCCCTGTGCGGGTTTTTGTTCCCGCCAAATGTGGAGGTGCCCCAGGTGGCGGAAGGCCAGGTGCGCATCCTATCCTTTAACGTCCGCTATGGCGGGGATGGCCTGCGCTCCGAGAAGAGCCGCGCGCCGCTGGTCATCAAACCCTGCGGGATGCGAAGCCCGATTCCTTCGGCCTACAGGAAGCGCTGAAGGATTGGATGGAGGATCTCACCGAAGGCCTGCCGGAATACGGCTGGGTTGGCGTGGGCCGCGATGATGGGCAGGAAGCGGGCGAGTTTAACCCTGTTTTTTACCGCAAGGATAAATATGACCTGGTCGATTCCGGCACCTTCTGGCTCTCTGAAACGCCGGAGCTCCCGTCCCTTGGCTGGAATGGCGGCTGCAACCGCCTGTGCACCTGGGTGATCCTGCGAGAAAAAGCTACAGGCTTCACCTATGCGCATGTGAACACGCATCTTGATAATGCCAGCGAGGAAGCGCGCGTAAACGGCGCGAAACTGGTGCGCGAAAAGATCCTTTCTTTTGATATGCCTGTGGTTTGCACGGGCGATTTCAATGTGAATGAGGGTAGCACGGTTTATAACCTAATGAATGACGGCTTCATTGGAGATAGCAAATATCTCGCGCCGGATACGATGGCGAGCGGTACCTACCACGATTATTTCCCAATCTTTATGAGCAAAAAAAGCCCGATTGATTATATTTTTGTCACCAAAGCCACGGTCGCCCCGCAGGTTTACCGTGTGCTGAATCATCGCGTCAATGGCCGATTCGCGTCGGATCACTATGCGATCTATGCGGATGTGGTAATGAAATAAAGCCTAATCACACAACCGAGGGGAAGAAAGGATGGTAAACAGTCATGCAGGCATTGTTGAAACTCGTGATGAATAAGGTTGTCGCCCTGATCCTGTCCTTTGGCGCGCTGCTGTCTATTATGACGGGTGGGCTTGTCAAAATTCCGGATGGCGTCCTTCCAGAGATTCCGGATGATCCGCCTGCGGCGCAGGTGGAGATTTTTCCCCGGCGCTATGCGTGTTGCAAGCTTCAATGTGCAAACAGCGGGGGAGGGTGAAAATTTCTTTCTCTTCCGCATCCGCGCGGTTTCCGAAACAATCAAAAATATGCGCCCGATTCCATCGGCTTGCAGGAGGCGCACCCTGGCTGGCTGCTTGCTCTTCAGGCGGAGCTGCCTGCTTATGCCTATGTGGGCATTGGCCGGGATGGTTATGTGTTCGATGAATTCACACCGATTTTCTATCTGAAAGAGAAGTATGATCTCGTTGATTCCGGCAGCTTTTGGCTCTCCGAAACACCGCAGAAGCCTTCCAAGGGCTGGGATGCACAGCTGAACCGCATATGCACTTGGGCGGTGCTCCGCAATAAGGAGACGGGGGAGAGCTACGCGCATTTCAACACGCACCTCGATCACGTCGGCGCACAGGCGCGCTTAAACAGCGTGCAAATCATTTTGGATAAGATCGCAGAGCTGAACCTGCCCACGGTTTGCACAGGGGATTTTAATGTGTCGGAGGGTTCCGAGGTTTACCGCGGGATGACCGCCGCGTTGGGCGATAGCAAATACCTTGCGCCGGATACCATGAGCATGGGCACCTTCAACGGTTTTGATATGGAAGGGCTCGCGGGCAAAAGCCCGATTGATTTCCTCTTTGTTACGAAGGATACTATCACGCCAAAAGTCTACCGTGTGGTAACCGACCTGGTGGATGGCCGTATTCCTTCCGACCACTGCATGATTTACACGGATCTAACGCTCCACTAAACAGGCGTCAAACCCAAAATACGCCGTGGGATACCTTTCGTATCCTGCGGCGTATTTTTTTAAAGGCGGCTGCAAGGAAGCTTTGTGGATATTAGGGCTGTCTTTTTTCAAAACCCAAGCGGCAGAAAAAATTGATTTTTGATAATATTGACAAATTGTAACAATGACTCTATAATAAGAATTGAGAAAAGAACATTTGTTCTATTTATTGCCGGAACAAATATCCATAAGAATGGGAAAAATAGAGAAAGGCTTGATATCATGAAGCAAAATGGCGGGCGGCCCACCGCTTGCTCACAAAATAGCTGGGATCTTTTCGCCTATCAGAGCTGGGTCGAGCAGGCGTTTCTCTCCCCGGAGGAAGAGCACCATCGGCAAGCGGTTTGCAAGCTGGCACGGGCGCTGGAGCGGATTATTCAAGAGGAGCTGAGCCCCTCGCAGCGGCAGCTTCTGGAGCGCTGTTGGTTGGAGGGGGAAAAGCCCGCCCAGGTCGCGCGGGAAACGGGGTTAAACCGCTCCACTGTTTCCCGCACGCTGCGCCGCGCGCAGGAGGTGATTAACAGCCGCATTCAATATGCCGTCTTGGCCCTGGAGTGGGGAAAAGGCGGAGCCCAATTCGTTTCAGGTGGTTTCGCAGGCCTCGCAGGTGCTCGCCGCGGCCAAGCATGAGGGGCATACGATCGGCGAGCGAATTCGAAGGCTCCGCACGCGCCACGCGCTCACAAAAAAACAGCTTGCCGCCGCCCTGTCTTGCGATGAGGCGGCGGTAAGCCGATGGGAGCGCGATGTGGAATTGCCCGACACGATCGCTTTGATGCGCATAGCGCGGCTGTTTTCCATCCGCGCGGATGATCTGCTGTTTGGGGAGGAGGAGAGAGCTGATGGCGAGCAAAGGGAAGATGTTATTTCTCCGGGCCGCCCTTGTAGATATGCTCTACCCGAACGGAATGATCCGCATCCTTCAGCGTAATCCGCGTGCCGCCATAGGCGACCGCGTCGTTCCATGGTTTGGGGCTGGGGCCTGTTTTGACCCCGTAGGTCATGCGAATGCCTTCATATACAACGGAGGCGTCATTTGCGTGGTCGTGGCCGAAAAATATGTTCTTGGTGCTGCCAAGCTCCTTCATCGCGTCGAAGAGCCCGGAGTTAAGCGGCGGGCAGGCAATGCCTTCACGAATCGCGCCAAAGCCAAGGTGTTCGGGCACCTCGCCCAGGCCGTTTTCATCAAGATAGGGTAAAGCGCCTCCTTCATCTCCGGCAGTGCAATGTGGAAGAAGGCCATGGATTCCACCACCTTGCCGCCGGCGGGGTCAAAGCTGCCGTATTGCTGTGCGCTCACGCTGCGGATGGCCCATTTATACCATTCGATCTGATCGTAGTGAATATAGGCGTAGGCGGAGGTTTCTTCCCCGGAGCCGTCGCCGTAGGTATCATGATTGCCGGAATCCATCAGGATCAGGGATTGAATGACTTTGCCGTTTTCCGTCACATTGATGATATAGTTGCCTTCGCCTGTGAGATTGCTCGGCCCAGGCTGATAGAGGCAGTGCTCCGCCTTCATAAATTGCTCGCCCTGCCATTTGAGATCTGCTTTGCCCTCACCGTCGTGGTTGCCGAAAACAGGCGCCCACGGCACGCCGAGGCTTTCCATGCAGTCGATCACATCGTCGATCAGCCAGTCGGTAAACAGGGCGGATACGTTATCGCCCGTCAGCACCACTAGGTCGGGCTTTTCCTCCGTGACAAGCTCTTTTGTCAATTCCAGCGCTTTTTGTTATCGCCCGGCAGCATATAGAGCTGCGTGTCGGTGATCTGCAAAATTTTAAAATCCTTGCCCGGCTGCTTTTCGATTGTGCGGATCCACTTCTGCCCGCCGTAGGTATCATAGGGCGACCAAGTATCCGCCACCGTTTTTCCGTGGCGCGGCATTAGGATGATCCCCGCGGCCACCGCCAGCACAACGACGATGGCGGCAATGATAATCACAGCTTTTTTTTCCTTTCGACATTACATAAAACCTTCTTTCCCCGCTTATGATACTAAAATGAGTATTCTTTATCTTAACGTATTTGGTGCGATTTGACAAGGACAAAGCGTTTTAAGCTCGTTTGCCGCATTCCCTCTATGGGACGCTTGCAAGCGGGAATGGCGCAGTGTATACTATATTCAGCTGATTAAATGGAGGAACGATGATGCCCTCTCTCACATGCAAGCGGATTTTTCTCATTGTATTAGATAGCTTTGGTATTGGCGAACTGCCGGATGCCGCGGCCTATGGCGACGCGGGCAGCAACACGCTGGCGAGCATTTCCCACTCGCCGGCCTTCCGGGCGGATACGTTGCAAAGGCTGGGGCTTTTCAACATCGAGGGTGTGGATTGCCGGGAGGGTGTGAATGCGCCGCTTGCCGCCTACGGCCGCTGCGTTGAGCGCTCAAAGGGCAAGGATACGACAACCGGGCACTGGGAGATCGCGGGCCTGGTTTCCGATCATCCTTTGCCGACGTATCCGGATGGCTTCCCGGCAGAGGTGCTCGACGCTTTCACACAGGCCACTGGGCGCGGCGTGCTCTGCAACCGCCCCTATTCCGGCACGCAGGTCATCCTGGATTATGGCCGGGCGCATTTGGAGACCGGCAAGCTGATCGTCTATACCTCCGCGGACAGTGTTTTTCAAATCGCGGCGCATGAATCGCTTATCCCGCCGGAGGAGCTCTATGAAATCTGCCGCAAGGCGCGCGCAGTGCTCACGGGCAAACATGCGGTGGGCCGCGTGATCGCCCGACCTTTTACCGGCGTGTATCCTCACTTCACGCGCACGGCAAACCGGCACGATTTTTCCCTGGAGCCTCCGGGCGTTACAATGCTCGACCTGCTGCGGGAGCAGGGCCGGGGAACGGTCGCCGTGGGGAAAATCAGCGATATTTTTGCTGGGCGCGGCGTCTCCCGCGCGATCCCAACCAAAGGAAATGCGGATGGCATGGCGCAGACAAGGCGGCTGGAAAACGAGGATTTTCGCGGCCTCTGCTTTGTCAATCTTGTTGATTTTGATATGTTGTATGGCCACCGCAACGATGTGGCCGGCTACGCCGCCGCCATTGCCGCCTTTGACGGCTGGCTGGCTGGTTTTCTGCCACATTTGGGGGCGGATGATGTGCTTATGATCACCGCCGATCACGGCTGCGATCCCGCAACGCCGAGCACCGACCATTCGAGAGAATATATCCCGCTGCTCGTCTATGGAGAAAAAATTGCCCCTGTGCCGCTGGGCACGCGGAAGAGTTTTGCGGATATTGGCAAAACGGTTCTGGAGCTTTTGGGCGCGGACGGCCCGCTTGCGGGCGAGAGCTTTGCAGGAATGCTCCGAAAAGTGTGATAACCTCCATGGGATTCCAACCGGATTGAAAGGACGGACCCTTTTATGACAGATTCAGAGCTCGTCTCCCTTGCGCGGGCGGCTATGGGCGCGCTTACGCGCCCTATTCCGGCTTTCAGGTTGGCGCGGCGCTGCTGGCAGAGAGCGGAGCGGTCTATCTCGGATGCAATATTGAAAATTCCTCCTATTCACCCACCATTTGCGCGGAGCGCACGGCGTTTGCAAAGGCTGTCAGCGAGGGGGAGCGGGCGTTTATAGCCATCGCGGTCGTCGGCGGGAAGGAGGGCACGTGTTCCGGCTTTTGCCCGCCCTGCGGCGTGTGCCGCCAGGTCATGCGGGAATTCTGTTTCGACGATTTCCGCATCCTGCTCGGCGGGGCGGACGGAGCAATCCGGGCGTTCACGCTCGCCCAGCTCCTACCGGAAAGCTTCTCGCTGTAAAGGAAGCACCGGTTCAATCAGCGGTTACAAAAAAGGGGGGATTTACATGAAAACGAAGGATTACAGGTTGATCGAGGCCTATATGCTTTCCTGCATGCGGGACAGCGCCCATGACAGGGAGCATATCTACCGGGTGCTGTATGCGGCGCTGGATATCGCCTCATTTGAGGAGCCGGTGGATTCCGATGTGCTGATCGCCGCCTGCCTGCTGCACGATATCGGGCGCAGGGAGCAGTTTGAAAATCCGGCCCTATGCCATGCGGCCGTGGGGGCGGAAAAGGCGTTGGCCTTTCTTGTTCAAAATGGATTTCCGCCCACTTTTGCGGAGAAGGTTGCTTCCTGTATTGAAAGGCATCGGTTTCGGTCCGACCGCCCGCCGGTCACCCCGGAGGAAAAGATTCTTTTTGACGCCGACAAGCTCGATGTGACAGGTGCAATCGGGCTTGCCCGCACGATATGTTATAAAGGCCAGGCTGGGGAACCCTTGTATTCCTTGACGGAGGAAGGGGAAGTATCCGACGGCTTCAACGATACGCAGCCCTCTTTTTTTCAAGAATACAAGCGGAAACTAGAAGGCCTGTACGATCGGTTTTATACGCGCAGAGGGGCGGAGCTCGCGTTGCAGCGGCGGCAGGCGGCGGTTTCCTTTTATGAGAATTTGCGCAGGGAAATGAGCGAGGCCTATCAAATGGGCGGCAGTCTGCTGGCGGAACGGCTCGAATAGGCTTTTCAATGGGCATAGATGATTCATTGTGAAGAAAGGAAATACATAATTATGCGCATCATTCATGCAAAGATTTACCCTATCTCCGGCCCGGTCGTCGAGGACGGGTTCGTCGATACCCTAAAAGGTAAAATCGTCGCAGCGGGCCCGATGGAGGAGCTCCCAAAGCTTTCGGTAGGCGAGGTGATCGACGCGCGCGAGGCGCCCGGCTTTTGCCAGGATTTATCGATTCGCACACGCACATTGGCATCTGCGAGGATTCTCTCGGCTTTGAAGGCGATGATATTAACGAGCAGACCGATCCCTGCACCCCGCAGCTGCGCGCGCTCGATGCGGTCAATCCCCTCGATTATTGTTTTGAAGAGGCCGTGCGCGCGGGCGTGACGAGCGTTGTCACCGGCCCGGGGAGCGCCAATCCCATCGGCGGGCAGCTCATTGCAATGAAAACCTACGGCCGGTTCATCGATGATATGGTCATCAAAGCGCCTGTTGCCATGAAATTTGCACTCGGTGAAAACCCCAAGTCCGTCTATCATGAAAAGAACGAAACACCCACCACGCGCATGGCGACCGCCGCGCTTATCCGCGAGCAGCTCGCCAAAACACGGGAATATATTGAAAAAAAGAAGCGTGCGCAGGAGGAAGGGGAGCTGTGCGAATTCGACGCCAAGCTCGAAGCGTTGGAACCGCTGTTTACAAAGGGGCTTCCCATTCATATTCACGCGCACCGCGCGGACGATATTTGTACCGCCATGCGCATTGCGGAAGAATTCAGCCTGAATTACGCGGTTGTTCACTGCACGCAGGGGCACAAAATTGCGGATGCGCTTGCCAAGCGCCATGTGGCTGCCATGAGCGGGCCGCTGATCTCTGAGCGCTGCAAGCCGGAGCTGCACGAGCTCACCCCGGCCACGCCCGGCATTTTGCAAAAGGCAGGCGTGCGCATTTCGATCATCACGGATCATCCAGTGATTCCAATCCAATATTTGCCGATATGCGCAGGGCTTGCCGTGCGGGAGGGCTTACCCTATGAGGCGGCTCTGCGGGCCATCACGCTCACGCCGGCTGAGATCTGTGGCATTTCTAGCCGCGTGGGCTCGATTGAGCCCGGTAAGGATGCGGATTTCTCTCTGTTTCCCTGCGATCCCTTAACCATTGCCGCAAAACCGGCGCTGGTGGTAGGCGGCGGCGAGATTTTTATATCAGGCATGAAAGAGGAGGCGCCCCGGCAGGATTTGTTTGAAAAGATAGGCCTTGCCCCTTTGGAAGGGGTGGGTATGGCTGTTAGAAAGGAATGGGTTATTTTAATGCGGGAAATGGATGTTTCAGAGGTTACAAATGCGGTGCGTGAACTGTGCGTCGCGGCGAATAAACGGCTGCCGGAAGATTTAACACAGTGCATCTCCTCCTGCGCCGGTTGTGAGGAGCAGGCGCTCCCCAAGGCATTATGCAGGATCTGCTCGATAATCTTGACGCTGCGCGGGAGCTGGATATCCCCGTCTGTCAAGATACCGGCATGGCGGTTGTGTTTGCGGAGGTCGGCCAGGAGGTGCATTTCACGGGCGGCGATTTTGAGGCCGCTGTTCAGGAGGGCGTGCGCCGGGGCTATACGGAAGGGCTGCTGCGCTGCTCTGTGGTGGGCGACCCACTGGAGCGCATCAACACGGGCGATAATACGCCAGCCGTGCTGCACACGCGCATCGTACCGGGTGAAAAAGTAACGCTGACCGTCGCGCCCAAGGGCTTTGGCAGTGAAAACATGAGCCGCCTGCAAATGTTGACCCCAGCCGCCGGACGGGCAGGCGTTGTAGATTTTGTTGTTGACACAGTACGAATGGCGGGCGGCAACCCCTGCCCGCCGATGGTGGTCGGCGTCGGGATCGGCGGCGATTTTGAGGGCTGCGCCCTGCTGGCGAAACAGGCGCTTTGCCGCCCGGTTTCCCAGCGGAACCCAAAGCCGTTTTACGCGCAATTGGAGGAGGAGCTGCTCGAACGCATCAACCGGCTGAACATCGGCCCGCAGGGCTTTGGCGGCAAAACGACGGCTTTCGCTGTGAATGTGGAGGCTGGGGCGACCCACATTGCAGGCTTGCCGGTTGCGGTCAATATTGGCTGCCATGTTACAAGACATCTCAAAAAAATTTTGTAAACCCTTTGCTATTCTGTGCATATGTGCTATAATGAGAGCAAGAGGAGGGCATTCTTATTCGTAGGTCCCTTTGATGCGGCGGAATACCGCTTCGCTTCAGGGATTCAATATAGAAGAAGGGGATGTCGTTATGAAAATAACCATTACCGGACGCAAATGCACGCCAAGAGAATCCTTCAAAACACATGCGGAAAAGAAGCTTGCAAAGATCGAGCGCTTTTTTCGGTGAGGAGGGACGGAGGCCAAAATCACCGCTACCGTGGAGAAATCCGCCAAGATTGTGGAGATCACCGTCGCGCACGGCGGCATGATTGTCCGTGCGGAAGAGCGGGCGGAGGATATGGAGGATGCGCTGGACGGCTGCGTTGATTCTCTGGTACGACAGATCCGTAAAAACAAAACCCGGGTGGAAAAGAGGCTGCGTTCCGGAGCGTTTGATGCGTATACGGATATGGAGCCGGTTTCAGAGGAGCTGGATTTCGATGTGGTACGCACAAAAGATTCCTCTGAACAAGCCGCAGGATGTGGATGAGGCCATTTTGCAGATGAATCTGCTGGGTCATCAATTCTATGTGTTCCTCAATGCGGTGACTAACCAGATTAATGTCGTCTACCGCCGCAAAGACGGCGGCTATGGTTTGATTGAGCCGGATACCCTATAAATGCAGGGCAGCTGGCAGGAGTTTCCCGAAAGTTTTGATTGCGCATTGGGCGCAATCCGTATAAAATAAGCAGAAGAGGCGGCAGGGCTTGCCCTGGCGCCTCTTTTGTTGGAGTAGATGCCCGCCATTCGGGTATAGCATGAGAATTAGTATTGGCAAAAAGGATGGTTATCATTTTATGCAAAGCAACGAGCTGAAAATCCGCTGTGTAGTGCCGTGCCTTCTAGGTTTGGAAAGCCTTATTGCACAGGAACTGCGCGATATGGGCGCAATTGATGTGGCGGCAGAGAATGGGCGCGTGCTCTTTTCCGGAGATGCGAATCTTCTTGCGCGTGCAATATCAATTGCCGATTTGCCGAGCGCATTCAAATCTTGATCGGTTCCTTTCCCGCCAGAACCTTTGACGAGCTGTTTGAGGGGACAAAAGCGCTTCCTTGGGAAGCGTGGATCGGCAGGGGGGATGCCTTCCCCGTGAAAGGGTATTCCATCAACTCAGCGCTTTTCAGCGTGAGTGATTGCCAGGCGATCATCAAGAAAGCGGTGGTAGAGCGGCTCAAAAGTGTTTATCATATTCCGTGGTTTGAAGAGACGGGGCCTATCCATCAAATCCAATTTTCTATCATGAAGGATGAAGCAAGCCTCCTGCTGGATACCTCCGGCGCGGGGCTTCATAAGCGCGGCTACCGCCTACAGGCCAATTATGCGCCTTTGAAGGAAACGCTCTCCGCCTCTTCTTTGCAGCCTTGCCCGCTTGCGGGATTATCATACGCTCTATGACCCGATGTGCGGCTCAGGCACGATTTTAATTGAGGGGCAATGATGGCTCAAAATATTGCGCCCGGCGTCAACCGTAATTTTGCTGCCGAACGGTGGGATGCCCTGCCCCAAAGCGCATGGGCACAGGAGCGCGAGCGTGCGCGCGACTTGGTCAAGCGGGATGTGCATTTTCAGGCCTATGGCTCTGATATCGATGCGGATGCCCTCGAGCTTGCGAAGGCCAACGCTCTGCGCGCAGGCGTTCAGGCAAATATTGCATGGAAACAGGCAGATTTGCGAGATTTCGCCCCCGAAACAGAAAAAAGGGCAGGCTCATTTGCAATCCTCCCTATGGCGAGCGAATGCTCGATATTCAGCAGGCCAATGAATTATATAGAATTATGGGGAAAAAGTTTGACAAAAAACGCGGATGGAGTTATTATATTATTAGCCCATCTGAACAATTTGAATCTTTGTTCGGCAGAAGAGCTGATAAAAGGCGGAAGTTATATAATGGTATGATCAAATGCCAGCTTTATATGTATTTCAAGTAAACGATCTACTGCACCCTGATGTGCGGACGTCCGGCCCAATTCTTTGTATCGAATAGGCGCGGTAAGAAGGAAACTTTTTGTTTCAACGGTTTTGTAGGAAAGGGAACAAAAAATTTTCGTGGGGAGAGGCAATGCGCCTGATTTCACAGGGCGCCTGCTGCGATGGGCGCAGTTTCGTTTACTTGCCAGTCAATATATTTTCATCAGGAGGGTATCATTGCATGAAGCATGTGTTCATTATCAACCCGCGCGCAGGCAAGGGGAAGGCGTTGGAGCTAATCCGGCCCCAGATTGAAGCGTACATAAACGAGCATAACCTGGATGCAGAAATCCATGTGCCGGATTCCCCCATGCCGCGCAGGACTTTATTCGGGCGGAGGCGTCGAAGGGCCAGCCGGTTCGCTTTTATGCCTGCGGCGGCGACGGAACGCTATTTGAGGCGGTCAACGGCGCATTTGGCCACCCCAATGCGGAAGTAGCGGTGCTGCCCCTTGGATCGGGGAATGATTTTATCCGGCTTTTTGGCACACAGGAGCAGTTTTTTGAATATTGACGCACAGGTCAATGGCACCGCCCTTGAGCTGGATTGCATCAAGTGCGGCGATAAGATTGCCATCAACCAGTGCTCCATGGGCGTTGATGCCGAGGTTTGCGCAAAGCAGGCAGCCTTCAAGAAACTCCCGTTTATGAAGGGCGATATGGCTTATACGGCTGCGGCGGTTTATTGCGTTTTCCGTAAGCTTAATAATGAGTTTACCGTTTCCATCGACGGCGGTGAGCCAAAAAAGATGACGCTGCTGTTTTGCGTGGGCGCGAACTCCCGCTGGTATGGCGGCGGCTATAAAGCGGCCCCGCTCGCAGTGCCGGATGACGGCGTGCTCGATTTTATTGTAGTGGAGAAGAAAAATGGTAGGCTCAAGCTGCTGACGCTCCTGCCGAAGTATAAAAAGGTATGCATCTGGGCTGGGATATCACCCATTTCAGCCGCGGCAAAAGATGACGATTCACAGCGACACCCCGGCGGCCGTCAATATTGATGGCGAGTGCGAGTATGTAACGGATCGCACCTTTGAAATCGTCGAGAAGGGAATGCGTTTCGTTATTCCCACCACGTCTTCTTATATCAAAGACCGTGAGAGCGGCAAGATTAGCCAAAAGCAATGAGCAAAGCAGGGGGCAGTTTTGCGTTCGCCGTTCTTGCCAGGGGAAATAGAAAAATAATGTGGGGTTCCAATTGGTAGATGACGCAAGCTGTTCATACGGGCGAACGTGGCTTGCCTGCGCCCCATGCGGTGTGGCTACGGCAAGCATTGCTTTGTTACTCACTTCGTTTGTAATAAACGGGGTGTTGCAAAATATTTCATTTTGCAACACTCACGTTATTTCTGCGTAGATTCAAATGATGCAACGCGCCCTTTCGTATTATGCCAGCGCCTGCGCTAAATCCTCCAGCAAGTCGTCAATATGCTCCGTGCCGATAGAGAGCCGTACCGTGCCCGGATAGATTCCGCATTCCTCCAATTCTTCCTTGTTGAGTTGGGAATGCGTCGTGCTTGCGGGATGAATGACGAGAGATTTCAAATCTGCCACATTTGCCAGCAGGGAGAAGATGTTGAGCCGGTCGATGAACGCTTTTTTGCCGCCGCCTCGCCGCCCTCCATTTCAAAAGTGAAAATCGAGCCGCCGCCGCGTGAGAAATAGCGCTCATAGAGGGCGTGCGTCGGGCTACCCGGCAGGGAGGGGTGATTGACGCGCTTCACCTTCGGATGGTTTGAAAGATATGCCGCCACTTTGAGCGCATTTTCCACATGGCGCTCTACGCGCAGGGAGAGCGTTTCGAGCCCTTGCAAAAAGAGGAACGCATGCCAGGGGCTGAGCGTCGCGCCTGTGTCGCGCAGCAATACGGCGCGAATACGCGTCACATAAGCCGCAGCCCCAGCCGCTTGTGTAAAAACAGCGCCGTGGTAGCTAGGGTCCGGCTCGGTCAGGCAGGGAAATTTTCCGGAGACGGCCCAGTCGAATTTGCCGCCGTCCACAATCACGCCGCCGATAGCCGTACCGTGCCCGCCAATGAATTTCGTTGCCGAATGCACGACAATATCCGCGCCATATTCGATTGGCCGAAGGAGGTATGGGGTGGCAAAGGTGTTATCCACAATCAGGGGAATGCCGTTTGTATGCGCGATCTGTGCAATGCGTTCTATATCCGCCACATTGGAATTTGGGTTGCCCAGTGATTCCAAAAAAAGGCTTTTTGTGTTTGGGCGGATGGCGGCTGCGAAGGCCTCCGGGCTGTCGCCGTCCACAAAGGTGGTTTCAATCCCGCTTTCGGTCAGCGTATGGGCAAAGAGGTTGTAGGTGCCGCCATAAACGGATTGCGACGATACAATATGGTCGCCTGCGTGCGCAATATTTTTGTACCGCATAGGTGATTGCCGCCGCGCCGGATGCAGTGGCCAGCGCCGCAACGCCTCCTTCCAACGCCGCCATGCGCCGCTCAAAGATATCAAGCGTCGGATTGGTCAGCCGGCTGTAGATATTGCCGGGCTCCGCCAGCGCAAACCGTGCCTCTGCCTGTGCGGTGTTTTCAAATACATAGGCTGCCGTTTGATAGACTGGCACGCAGCGCGCGCCGGTAGCGGGGTCGGGCGACTCTTGACCTGCGTGGAGCTGCAAGGTTTCAAAGCGATAATTTTTTGTTCAGACTTTCAATCCATTCCCTTCCGTCACTTTTTTCAGGATGTTTGGCTGTGCTTCGTTCAGCGGCGACACATTCGTTCTCGAAAAACAAAGCGGCATGTCTGAGTATGTTTCATTTGTTTCTCATAACCTCCATTTCGCCGAAGGCGACTAAAACAGGAATAAAAATGGCGATTCCGTAAAGCGTAAATTGGCTCTTTCAAATCAAAAAGCCAATTTTTTGCAGCGTGAAAGCTCCTTTCACGTTAGTCGCTCCCGAAATAGATTTATTCATGCAATTCCTATATAATTACTATGAATATAATGGTATCATAGCGCAGGCAAGCGGCTTTGTCAAGAGAAAACGCAAAATTGATGAGGAAAGCGGAAAAATTTTGCCGATCAATCGATTGAAGGACCGCACGGGAGAGAGCCTCTGCTGCTCTTCGAAACCAATCGGCCGGAAGTTTTGGTTTCCCGATCCGTCCATAGGCATCGGCCATAGATTTGTATAATTTGTTTCCCGTCTGTTCCCGCCGTGTAAACTTTCTCCCTAAGCCCGTTTTACCATTGACGCGTCGCAGCTTTTTCCATAGAATGAAACCAAAGCCTGTCGCATTTTGGCGTGGGCATATTGAGAAAGGGAGGCGGCTGGAATGGGCTGTCTGGGGAAATATTCTTTGGTTTCTGTTCGGCGGGCTGTGGACCGGTCTCAGCTGGTGGCTGCTGGTGTGCTCTGGTGCATCACGATCGTTGGTATCCCCATTGGGAAGCAGTGCTTCAAGTTTGCGAAGCTTGCATTTTTTCCATTTGGCAAGGAGGTTGAATATGGAGGAAGCGCGGTTTCCGTCGTCTGTAATATTTTTGGTTGATTTTTAGTGGGATTCCCATGGCTGTGGAAGCCGCTGTGCTCGGCGCGGTGCTGTGCGTTACGATCATCGGTATCCCCTTTGGCAAGCAGTGCTTTAAGCTGGCAAAGCTTGCTCTGATGCCGTTCGGCGCAACGGTGCGATAACGAAAACAGCAAATAAAGATTGGGCTGCTATATTCCGCTTTGCGGGGCATAGCAGCCCAATTTTATTCACTATATTTACAAATATCTACATTTCAAAAGTTGAATCTGTATATATTTACAAATAAAAGAGAATCTGATAAAATAAAAAATAAGTGTAGAGGAGGGGTTTATGGATGTTTTGCCGATATTGCGGGAAGGAAATAGAGGAGGAAGATCGGTTTTGCCCACAATGTGGGAGAAAGCAGATCGACATTGTTGCAGAAGCACCGGATGATGTTACTTCATATATGGTTCAGCCTATGCAGGCGGAATTAGAAGATGTAGCGATTGATCTGAAATATAAACGGACGTTTGGAATTTTTGCTATCATCCTGTCGCTTTGTTGGATGGCAGATTTATTAACCTATTTCATTTGGCCTACGAATTTATTTCTGATTACAGTCGAATTCTTTTTGATGTTTGTATTTGTCATTTTATCTATTTTGCTTTTTAAGCGGTCAGGCAAGGGGAAAGGTAACTGGTTTGGTTGCAATACCAATCTTACTTTTTATCATTGTTCCTTGTGATTTCAAGCATTTACAGCCTTACTCAAACTGATTTGGACCGCTATTTTGACTACCCGCATATTTTGCTGATCATCCTGTTTGATTTT
>VOFD01002472.1_pt1 | contig 31377 bp, 39 predicted proteins | sample 5384101 | NCBI WGS metagenome assembly VOFD01 (sample SAMN12384723, study PRJNA508395) | human gut metagenome | isolation source: healthy gut C | host: Homo sapiens
CGGCGGCATCTGGGGTCTGCTGTTTATCCTGGTGATCCCCGGTGGCGCTGCTGATCTACGGCTTTGTCCGCTGGATGCACCGCCGGAAACTGTGACGAAGAGCATACAAGCATGAATCGAACACAGAAGAAGACGCTGGTTCTCCTGCTGGGGATACCTGGTGGGCCTGGGCATCCTGCTGGCGGTGGTCATTCCGCCGTCAAGCGGTCCGCCCTGCTGAGCCCAGCGGGAAGCCCTGTGAGGAGGCCGCCGCCCAGGACGCCGCCAGCGTCATCACGGAGACGGAGGCCGCCTATTCGTCCCTCACCTATGACAACGGCTCCGCCACCCTCTCCTTCCACCTGGACGAGGCGGGCAAGTGGGTCTGGTCCGACGACCCGGAGTTTCCCCTGGACGACTCCACCATCCAGTCGGTCCTGACCCCTTCTCACCAACCTCAAACCCCAGCAGACCATTACAGAGGGCGATACGCTGGAGGCCTATGGCCTGGACCAACCCTTCGCCACCCTGACCGCAGCCAAGCCGGACGGCGGGACGCTAACCATCTCCCTGGGCAACACCACTACGGACGGCAACAGCTACTATATGCTGATGAACGAACAGGAGAGTCCGGTGTATATCATCTCCAACTCCCTGTACACCGAGATGTCCAAGACCATCTATGACATGTGCGACCTGCCGGAGCTGCCCCAGCTGACGGAGGAAAACCTCCAGTCCGTCACCGTTGAGGGCGCCGCCAGCACCCTGTTGCGGCCCATCGACAAGGAGACCTCCACCGACGAGGAGACCGGGGAGGAGACGGTCACCGTCACCTGGGCTGCCAGCGGCGAGGACGTCACCGGCAACGCGGACACCGCCTCTCTGCTGGCGGAGCTGGGGGCGCTGACCTTCACCAAATGCGTGGACTACAAGCCCACAGACGAGGCCGCTGCCCTGTGCGGCTTTGATGCACCCCAGGCCACGGTTACCATTCTCTACCTGAACGACACCGGTACCGAGGGGACGCTGACCCTGACCTTCGGCAGCGAGAACCTGGACCAGACCGGCTACTACGTCCGCATGGAGGGGGATTCCACCATCTACCAGATGGACACCGCTTCGGTGGACACCATTCTCTCTGTGGCGGAGAATGGCCTGACTGCGGCGGACGCCACGGGCGAATAAACTCGATCTCGTTTCCCATCCGTCTCATCTGACCAGGGGGGAGCCCCCGGGCTCCCCCTGTGTACAGGCTGAAAACCGGCAGAAACGGCGCGCGATCCTGCAAACGGAGGTGATTTCATGCGCGTACTGGTAGTGGAGGATGAGGTCCGCCTGGCCGCCACGCTCCAGGATCTGCTGGAGCTGAACGGGTACACGGTGGACGTCTGCCACGACGGCGAGGCGGGGCTGGACAACGCCCTGACCTCCATTTATGACGTGATCCTGCTGGACGTGATGCTGCCCAAGCTGGACGGCTTCACCGTGCTGCGCCGCCTGCGGGCGGAGGGCAGCACCACGCCGGTGCTGATGCTCACCGCCCGCTCCGAGCTGTCCGACCGGGTGGAACGGGCTGGACTCCGGCGCGGACTACTATCTCACCAAGCCCTTTGAGCCACAGGAGCTGCTGGCCTGCGTCCGGGCCCTGACCCGCCGCCAGCCGGAGCTGCGGCAGACTGATGCCCTGAAATACGGAGACCTGCGGCTGGAGAAGACCTCCTTCACCCTCTCCTGCGGCGAGCGCTCCGTGCGGCTCAGCCGCAAGGAATTCGACATGATGGAGCTGCTGATGCTCAATCAAAAGCAGGTGCATCACCAAGGAAAAGCTGCTGGTGAAGGTCTGGGGCTATGAATCCGACGCAGAGGACAACAACGTGGAGGTATACATCTCCTTCCTGCGCAAGAAGCTGGAGCACCTGCACTCTAAGGTGAAGATCAAGACGATCCGCATGGTGGGCTACTGCCTGGAAGCGCCTGGAGGAGGCGTAGTTTTCCGTCGGTCACATTTTTCCACTTTTCCACAGAGTTTTCGACAGGAAGGGGGCGATCCTCCCATGATCCGAAAATTACAGATCAAATTCGTGGCCATGTGCATGATTCTGGTGACCGCGGTACTGGGCGTGGTATTCACGGCTGTGTTTTTCTCCGCCAAGCAGAACATCGAGGTCATCAGCCATCAGGTGCTCCAGCGGGTCATGGAGGACGACACTCCCAGCGGCCGTGCCGGATCGGGGCTCAACCGGGGCTGGGGAAGACGTTCTGCTGCCCTATTTCACGGTGAATCTCTGGGACCGCAGCGGAATCTACGAGGCCTTTGTCACAGGCGGGACCTATTCCGATCTGCAGGATACACAGGAGCTGACAGCCATTCTTACCGACTGTCTGTCCCAGAACCGGCCCGAGGGCACTATCCACAGCTACGGCCTGCGGTATCTGCGCCGGGACTATGGACTGTACGAGCGCATCGCCTTTGTGGACATGTCCATGGAACAGGCCACATTGCAGGAGATCATGGGCTCCTACCTGCAGATCGGCGCTGGCCGCCATGCTGCTGCTTCTGGGCGTCTCCATCCTGCTGGCCCGCTGGGCCACCCGGCCGGTGGAGAAAGCCTGGCAGCAGCAGCGGCAGTTCCTCTCCGACGCCTCTCACGAGCTGAAAGACGCCCCTGACCGTCATCCTCTCCAATGCGGAGCTGCTGGAGGCGGCGCCGCTGGAGGACCGCCCCGCCCGGTGGGCCGACAACATCCGCTCCGAGGCCGGCCGCATGAAATCCCTGGTGGAGGAGATGCTGACCCTGGCCCGGGCCGACAATGCGGTCCGCACGGCCATCATGGCGGAGGTCTCGCTGACGGATCTGGCCACGGACTGTGTACTGTCCTTCGAGCCGGTGGCCTTTGAGGCGGGAAAGCCCCTGGAGAGCGACATCACCCCCGACGTGACCGTCACCGGCGACGCCGACAAACTGCGCCAGCTGATCGGCGTCCTGCTGGACAACGCCATCAAGTATGGGCAGGCGGGGGTACCATCAGCCTGACCCTGCGGCGCACAGACCGGCAGGCCCGTCTGCTGGTATCCAACCCCGGCGATCCCATCCCACCGGAGCAGCTGGGGCGCCTGTTCGAGCGATTCTACCGGGCGGACGCCTCCCGGGGGGAGCAGTCGGGCTTCGGCCTGGGGCTGCCCATCGCCGCCGCCATCGCGTCGGAGCACAAGGGGACGCTGAAGGCCGAGAGCGACCAGGCCTCCACCCGGTTCCTCTTCTCCATGCCGCTGAAAAAGTGAGCCATTGAAAAGAAGGGCCCTTCCGGGAGGGCCCTTTTTTTTGAAACCGTAAGAAATCTGTAAGAAATTTCTCCGGGTGTTTGTAAGAATTCCCTGGTATGCTACAATCAGCTCAAGGAGGGATCGAGATGAACGCGTGCATTCTGGTGGTAGACGACGACCCGGAGATCGTGGGGGCCATCGCCATCACCCTGGAGCGGGAGGGCTACCGGGTCCTGCGGGCCTACGACGGCATGGAGGCTCTGGATCTGGCCCTGGATCCGGCGGTGCGGCTGATCCTCATCGACGTGATGATGCCCCAGCTGGACGGCCTGTCCGCTCTGCTGCGCATCCGGGAGAAGCGGAACCTGCCGGTGATCGTACTCTCGGCCAAGAGTGAGGACTCCGACAAGATCCTGGGGCTGTCCATGGGCGCGGATGACTATGTCACCAAGCCCTTCAATCCCCAGGAGCTGGTGGCCCGAGTGAACAGCCAGCTGCGGCGGTACACCCGGCTGGGGGACGTCCACGCGGAGGAGCGGCAGGGCCTCATCGTCAACGGGCGCCTCACCTACGACCCGGACCGCCGGGAACTGCGGGCGGATGGGGAAGCGGTGCGGCTGACCGCCACGGAGACGAAGATCGTGGAGCTGCTGATGGGCAACCCCGGCCGGGTGTTCCCGGCGGAGGAGATCTACCGCCGGGTGTGGGACGGGGAGGCGGCCTACGCCTGTGAGAACACAGTCATGGTCCATATCCGGCGCATTCGGGAGAAGATCGAGCTGAACCCCAAAGAGCCAGATTACATCAAGGTGGTGTGGGGCATTGGATACAAAATGGAACAGCACGGGACCTGACGAAGGTCTGGAACAACTTGTGGCCGGGGAGGTCCGGGAGGCTCTGAAGGGGGTGGAGGACGCCCCGGGCGTGGCGAAGGTCCGCGTCTCCGGAAAGACCTGCGGCAGGCTGCGGGCGGCGGCCGGACTGGCGGCCCTGGTACTGGGCGTGAGCCTGGTGCTGGGGAGCCTGGGACAGACGGCGGGCCGCCTGGCCAGCGGGGTCGACAGCGGCTCCTTCGGCAGCGGATGGTGGAGTACAGACTGGCAGGAGACCCCAGCCTTCCGGCAGGAGGTGGCCCAACGGCTGCGGGCCTTTCTGGCTATGGCCACCGGCAGCGACCTGGGTGGTGGGATACTGCTTCCGGGGATACCTACGTCGTGTCCAGTGCTGGCATCACCTGGTACGAGTGGGGATCCACGGACACTGCCACAGAAGATATAGCAACCCCGAAAGAGGAGGCGCCAGACGCCTCCTATACAGAGGACAAGAATCTCCTCTACCGGGTCCAGGGATCGGGGGAGGACTCCTATTACAGCAATGCTCCAGCGAATATGATCCTCTCCTCCAGCTGGGCCGTGCCGGAGGGCTACAACTTTCTGCTGACCTTTCAGAACGGTACAGTCACCATCACCAAGGATGGAGAGCCAGTGGACGTTTACGGCGATGGATTTTTTACAGAGGATTCCCTGTGGGACGTCCCCGGCTATGAGAATTTCACGGCCGGGGAGGACGCGGCGGATGTGACCGTCTACATGGCCGTCCGGGAGGAGCCGGTGCCTTATCTCCAGCTGAACAGCGGCGGACAAACCCGCTTCTACGATGATTTTTACGGCTTATATCAGCACATTCGGGAGATGCAGGGATTCTACCTGCTGCGGGCGGTGCTGTGCGCAGCTGGAGCCGTATGCCTGATCGCCGCCCACTTCCTGCGGGCGGAACGGCGGAGGGCGGAGAAAAAGCTGGCCGCTCTCACTCGCCGCGTGCCCGGGGAGATCTGGTGGCTGGCGGCTGCCCTGGCAGTCCTCTCCATGGTGTTCTCCACAGGATTCGGCGGCTACTCTCCCTTTGAATTCTGGTATTACGGCTGGGTGGGTCCGACCGTGACGGACGCCCTGCGGCTGGCGGCGCTGCTGCCCGCCAATGCCCCGGCGCTGCTGGCGCTGGTGTGGGCGCTGTGGCTGCGGCACATCACCCGGAAAAACACGGAAAGGGAGCAGCGGCGGAGTCTGTTGAGGGGGCTGAAAAACGCATTCTTGGCAAGAGACTTGAAGCTGCCGGTGCAGAAGCGGCTCCGGCGGCGGTCTCTGGTGCGGAACCTTGCACTATGGGCCATTATGCTTACAGCTGTTCTCTGCTGTGTCCCTGTGTATGAAATGCTTTGGAACTCTTTTCTGACTGTGATCTGCGTTTTTGTTCCCGCCTTTGCGCTGATAGGGGGCCTGGAAATCTTCTGGATCCGGCGGGACTGGACCCTGGTCCGGGATATCGGCCTGCTGGCGGACCAAGTGACGGCCATCCGGGACGGGGATCTGGAAACGCCCCTGGACCTGCCGGCGGACGCAGACCTGCATCAGACCGCGGAGCAGCTGAACGACATCCAGGCGGGCCTGCACCGGGCCCTGGCAGAGCAGACCCGCAGCGAGCGGATGAAGGTGGAGCTGATCTCCAACGTGTCCCACGACCTGAAAACGCCCCTGACCTCCATCCTCTCCTATGCGGAGCTGCTGCGGCAGGAGCCCCTGGAGGACGCGGCGGCGGACTACGCCCGGATCATCGACGAAAAGGCCCGACGGCTGGCAGTGATGGTCCAGGATGTGTTCGAGGTCAGCAAGGCCGCCTCCGGCCAGCTGCCGGTCCACTTGGAGCGGCTGGATTTTGCCAAGCTCCTGCGGCAGACCCTGGCGGACCTGGAGGGGCCCATCTCCCAAAGCGGGCTGACCTTCCGGATGGAGCTGCCGGAGATACCGGTGATGATCACGGCTGACGGCCGGCGGCTGTACCGGGTGTTTCAGAACCTCATCGACAACGCCCTGAAATATGCCCTGGCGGGAAGCCGGGTCTACCTCTCCTTAAAGACCGAGGTGGGCAGGGCGGAGGCCAGCCTGCGCAACACCTCCCGGGAGGAGCTGCCCACAGGCGTGGACCTGACGGCCCGGTTCGTCCGGGGCGACGCCAGCCGCACCGATGGCGGCAGCGGCTTGGGCCTTTCCATCGCCAGCTCCTTTACCGAGGCCTGCGGCGGAGATTTCCACGTGGAGACGCTGGCGGACTTGTTCACCGCTGTGGTGTCCTTCCCCCTGGCGGAGGAGTCCTGAGCCTTCAAAGCAAAAAGCCCCGTCCGAACGGACGGGGCTTTTGCCGTCGGACCGGGGCCGGATGGCCTGCTCTCCGCAGGACCGCCTCTGTCACTTGCCCAGATCAATGAGATAGTCCGCCATCTGCTGGGCGAACAGGCGGCCCGCCAGGGCGGCCTCCTCCGGGGAGTTGCCGGCGGCGCCCACCTCCACCAGCAGGGAGCCGGTGGTGGCGTGCTGGTTATACCGGGAGTTGCGCAGCAGGATGGGCCGCATCAGCGTGGGGTAGCTTTGCAAGATATTGTCCTGAAGGGCCACCGCCAGTTTCAGATTCTCCATCCAGTGCTCATGAGCCAGGCCGCTGCCGTCGCTGCCCATCACCAGAGTCATCTGGGCGGAGGTGCCCACCCCGTCGATCTCCGAGATCACCTTGTACTGATTGCCCTCCGCGTCGCCGATGGCGTCCCGGTGGACATCCAGGATGAAGCGGATGGAGGGGTATTCCGCCAGATAGGTCTCAATGGCCGCCAGGGCGTTGTTATAGGCGTCGTTGTACGACGAGTAGTCGTACAGTGTCCGGTCATGGAGGACGGAGATCCCGGCGGCGGTGAACACCTCCGCCATCTCGTCTCCCACCCCCACCACGTTGTAGCGGGAGAACTGCTGAGTGAAGAACCGGCGGTAGAAGGTGTTCAGCCACTTCAGGATGGTGGCCCGGGAAGAAGTCGTGCAGCTCGTAGGGCCCCACCAGATCCTCGGTCCGTTGGCTGATCTCGCCCTGAACGGCGGGGAGCAGCTCCGGGGACACTGGGGTGTCCAGAATGTCCTCCAGTACGGCGGACAGCTTGTGGGTCCTCGCTGCCCTTGTCGTCGGAGATGAAGGACACCAGGTGGCGCACCAGAGTCTTGGGGATGGCAGGCGTTGACCGCGTACTTGGTCATGTGGTCCCCGTTGTAGGTGCACCAGCCCAGGGCCAGCTCAGACAGGTCCCCGGTGCCGATGACCATGCCGCCGTTCTGGTTGGCAATGTCCATCAGCACCTGGGTGCGCTCCCGGGCCTGGCCGTTCTCGAAGGTCACCGGAGTGGTCGTCCATGGACTGGCCGATGTCCCGGAAGTGGACCTTTACCGCGCTCGCCGATGTCGATGCGCTTCAGAGTGGCCCCCAGGCGCCGGGCCAGCTCCACGGCGTTATCCCGGGTACGGTCGGTGGTGCCGAAGCAGGGCATGGTGACCGCGATGATGTCGCTGGCCGGACGGTCCAGCATCTTCATGGCGACGGCCGTGATGAGCACCGCCAGCGTGGAGTCCAGGCCGCCGGAGAGCCCCACCACGGCGGTCCTGGCGCGGGTGTGCTCCAGCCGCTTCTTCAGACCCAGGGCGGCGATCTTCAAATCTCGTCGCACCGCTCCGCCCGGCCCGCGGCGTCGGCCGGCACGAAGGAGTTGGGGAGACGTACCGGGTGAGCCGTGTCTCCTCCAGGGGCAGGGAGAAGGAGGCCCGCCAGAGATCCGCCTGTCTCTGGCCGTTGAAGGTGGTCATCCGGCGGCGTTCATAGGCCAGCCGGTCCACATCGATCTCGCTGACGGTGAGGCCCGTGGCAAACCGCCGCTCGGCCAGCAGGGTGCCGTTCTCCGCGATCATATTGTGGCCGGTGAACACCACATCGGTGGTGGACTCTCCTTCTCCAGCGTCCGCGTACACATAACCGCACAGCAGCCGGCCTGACTGCCCCGCCACCAGATTGCGGCGGTAGTCCAGACTTGCCCACCAGCTCGTTGGAGGCCGACAGGTTCAGGATCACCGTAGCCCCGCCCCGGGCCAGCCGGGCGGAGGGGGGCTCGGTGGCCCACAGGTCCTCGCAGATCTCCACGCCCAGGACCAGGTTGGGCACTGTCTCACAGGCAAAGAGCCCCGCGGCGTCCATGTCCACGGTCTCCCCGCACAGGTCCACACTGGTCTCCACACCCGCTGCCGGAGGCAAACCACCGCTGCTCGTAAAACTCCCCGTAATTGGGCAGATAGGTCTTGGGAACCAGTCCCAGGATCTCGCCGCTCTGGATGACTGCGGCGCAGTTATACAGCTTGTTGTCCCATTTGCTCCGCACCGGCAGGCCCAGCACGGTCACCATATCCAAGTTTCGAGTGGCCTCGACGATATTGGTGCCCTTGGCCGTCTTGCCAGATTCCGGGATCTGATAACCCTTCTTCCGGTAGACCTTGCCCGTGTCGGTAAAGAAGAGGATATAGTCATGGGTGGAGGCGGTGAACACGTCCACCACATAGTCCTCCTCCCGGGTGGCCATGCCCTTCTTCCCCATGCCGCCCTTGCCCTGGGCGGCATACTCACTGGACAGGGGTCCGCTTGATATAGCCGGCCTGAGTCAGGGTAAAGACACACTGCTCCTCCTCAATGAGGTCCTCGATGTCGATCTCATCCTCCACGTCCTGGATCTCCGTGAACCGCTCATCGCCGTACTTGTCGCGGATGGCGGTGAGCTCGTCCTTGAGCACCTTGCGCAGGAGGCTCTCGTCGCTGAGCAGCTTATCGAAGTAGGCAATGCGCTCTTCCAGCTCCTTGTATTCCGCCTCCAGCTTCTCCCGGTCCAGGCCCTGAAGGGCCTTGAGCCGCATATCCAGAATGGCCTGGGCCTGCACATCGTCGAGACCGAAGCGGGACATCAGGTTCTCCCTGGCGTCGTCGTAGCTGCTGCGGATGATTTTGATAACCTCGTCGATGTTGTCCTGAGCCACCAGCAGGCCCTCCAGCAGATGGGCCCGCTCCTGGGCCTTCTCAGGTCGTAGCGGGTGCGGCGGGTGATGATCTGCTCCTGATAGGCGAGATACTCGTCCATAATGTGGCGCAGGGAGAGGATACGGGGCTGAAGCTCGTCGTCCACCAGGGCCAGCATATTGATGGCAAAGGTGGTCTGGAGCTGGGTCTGGGCGAAGAGCCGGTTGAGCACCACCTGGGGGTTGGCGTCCCGCTTCAGCTCGATGACGATGCGCATGCCGTTGCGGTCGGACTCGTCCCGGATATCGGAGATGCCCTCCAGCCGCTTGTCCTCCACCTGGTCGGCCATGCTCTTGATGAGCATGCGCTTGTTCACCTGATAGGGGATCTCGGTGACGACGATGCGGGTGCGGTCCTTGCCGAATTCCTCGAACTCATGCCGGGCCCCGGTCACCATCCGGCCCCGGCCGGTGGCGTAGGCCGCCCGGATGCCGCTGCGGCCCATGATGATGCCCTTGGTGGGGAAATCCGGCCCCTTGATGTGCTCCATCAGGTCGGAGAGCTCGGCCTCGGGGTCGTCCAGCACGCAGATGGAGGCGCCGATGACCTCCCGCAGGTTGTGGGGCGGGATGTTGGTGGCCATGCCCACGGCGATGCCGGTGGAGCCGTTGACCAGCAGGTTGGGGAACCGGGAGGGGAGGACCCGGGGCTCCTTGCGGGTCTCGTCGAAGTTGGGGTCCCAGTCCACCGTCTCCTTGTCAATGTCCCGGAGCATCTCGTCGGCGATCCGGGCCATCCGGGCCTCGGTGTACCGGTAGGCCGCCGGGGGGTCGCCATCGATGGAACCGAAGTTGCCGTGGCCGTCGACCAGGCGGGTAGCGCATGGAGAAATCCTGAGCCAGTCGGACCAGCGCGTCATAGACGGAGGCGTCGCCGTGGGGGTGGTACCGGCCCAGCACGTCGCCCACGCAGGTGGCCGACTTCTTGAAGGGCTTGTCGCGACGGTCAGGCTGTCCTCATACATGGCGTAGAGAATGCGCCGGTGCACCGGCTTGAGTCCGTCCCGCACGTCGGGCAGGGCCCGGCCCACAATGACGGACATGGCATACTCGATATAGGACTGCTCCATCTCCGGAACCAGAGGTGACGATCGATCTTCTGGTCCACGATCGGGATTCTGGTTCGGGTACGGATCTCCTCGGGATCGTATTGGGGCTTTTTGCATCATTATCTCCTTTTTTCATGGATTCAACCTGTACGATCAAATGCGCCGGCCCGCAAAACCTTATTGGGCTGATCGGACGGGCGGCCCGCCCATCCCTCTTTTTCAATAATCCAGGTTCACGGCGTATTTGGCGTTGCTTCTCGATGAATTCCTTGCGGGGTTCCACCTTCTCGCCCATCAGGACGGTGAAGATCTCGTCCGCGGACGGCGTCGTCCAGCGTGATGCGGCGCAGGGTGCGCTTTTCCGGGTCCATGGTGGTCTCCCACAGCTCATGGGAGTCCATCTCGCCCAGACCCTTGAACCGGGAGATGTCCACCTTGGCGTTGGGGTTGTCGCCCCGCATCTCGGCGGAGACGGTCCCGCTCCTCCTCGGAGAAGGCCAGACGGGTGGTCTTGCCCCGGGTGAGCTTGAAGAGGGGCGGAACGGCGGCGTAGACGTAGCCGTGCTCGATCAGCGGGCGCATGAAGCGGAAGAAGAAGGTGAGAAGCAGCGTACGGATATGGGAGCCGTCCACGTCGGCATCGGCCATGATGATGACCTTGTGGTAGCGGAGCTTGTTCAGATCGAACTCCTCTCCGATGCCGGCCCCCAGAGCCGTGATGACCGGGGTGAGCTTGTCGTTGCCGTACACCTTGTCGGCCCGGGCCTTCTCCACGTTGAGCATCTTGCCCCACAGCGGGAGGATGGCCTGGAAGCGGCTATCCCGCCCCTGGGTGGCCGAGCCGCCTGCGGAGTCGCCCTCGACGATATACAGCTCGGTGAGCTCCGGGTTGTTCTCGTTGCAGTCCCGCAGCTTGTCGGGCATAGCCGCCCCGCCCAGGGCCGTCTTGCGGCGGATGGACTCCCGGGCCTTGTTGGCGGCCTCCCGGGCCCGGTTGGCGGTGAGCGCCTTGTCCAGAATCGTCCGGCCCACCGGGATTCTCCTCCAGATAGGTCTCCAGCTTTTCGGAGACAATGCGTTGACCAGGGTCCGGATCTCGCTGTTGCCCAGCTTGGCCTTGGTCTGGCCCTCAAACTGGGCGTCGGTCAGCTTCACCGAGATGACGCAGGTCAGACCCTCCCGGCAGTCCTCGCCGGAGAGCTTCTCATCATCCTTGAGCATCTTGATCTTGCGGCCGTAGTTGTTGAGGACGGTGGTCAGAGCCCGCTTGAAGCCCTCCTCGTGCATGCCGCCCTCGGGGGTATGCACGTTGTTGGCAAAGGAGACGATGATCTCGTTGTACCCGTCGTTGTACTGGAAGGCCACCTCGGCCATGGAGTCCTCCTTCGTGGCCCCGGACATATAGATCACGTCACTGTGCAGGGCGTCCTTGCTCCGGTTGATGAAGGAGACGAATTCCCGGATGCCCCCCTCATAGCACATGTCGTCCTCCTGCTCCTGGCCGGGACGCAGGTCCACGGTCTGGATGCGCAGCCCAGCATTGAGGAAGGCCTCCTCCCGCATGCGGGTGTGGAGGGTATCATAGCTGTACACCGTCTCAAACATCTCCGGGTCCGGCTTGAAGGTGACGGTGGTGCCGGTGTGGTCTGTCGTTCCGACAATGGTCATTGCCTGGGTGATGTGGCCCCGGGCAAACTTCATCTCATAGATCTGCCCGTTCTTGTGTACCCGGACCTCCAGCCACTCGGAGAGGGCGTTGACCACGCTGGCGCCCACGCCGTGCAGGCCGCCGGACACCTTGTAGCCGCCGCCCCGCCATGGGATCCCCCTGGCTCATTCCAGGTTTCCGCTCTCCGCCCGCTTCTGCAGGGTGGTGGAATTCAGCTGACTCAGGTACACGATCTGCCGGTGATAGGGGTGGTCGCAGACCACGAAGGACTTTGGGATCTCGCCGGAGATATCCAGCACCACGCCCTCTTTTTCCGCTGCCGCCAGATACTCCCGGGTCCGCTTGCCGTAGCTGCATTTGTCCAGATCAAAAATGCCGATGACCCGGCGGTCGGGAAGAATTTCGTTTTGGCCGATATGCAGGTACATCGTTCATGTCTCCTCTGGAACCTGGAGTAAATCGTAAAACCACAGGCGCTGCCGGACTATCTTTTGGAACGTTCCTTCATAATTTTCATAAATGACCACGGACAATTTTTCCTCTGGATCTCCGCTGTAAACGGTGACTGTCTTTTGAAGGTCCCCGGTACTTAGCTTTTCTGTAATGATCCTGATGCCCTCTTCCCGGTCGAAAATATCATAGTACAAAGTGCCGATTTCGCCGAACTGCGCGATGGTGCCGACCTCGGAAAACTGATACTGCCCTTCCTCCAGAAATTCTGACAAAATCTTCTGGACATCCGCGTGTTCCGCCGGAACCAAGCCGTTAATTGTGACTTTATACCCTTCGCCGATGGCTGCCTGAACAGAAGAACTCGCCTCCAGGGCGGAGAGAATCTTCCGGTCCGTATCCATAATGGCCAGCTCCGGGATCTCGGACAGCGCATTCTCCCCGCTGATGACTTCCTCCACCATGGTGTAATTGGCCGCCCGCATCTCGTGCAAGATCAGTACGCCGAAGCCGACAGCCAGCGCCGCGCCGGAGCACAGCGCCATTCCCCGGCATATCCACTTTTTCCAGCGGAGATCCCCTGTGGTCCGCAACTGGGAAATGCTCCATCCAAAGAGGAGCGCACATCCATAAGCTGCCCAGAACCCCAGCAGGAAGGACAGCGAAAGGGAGAACTGTGCCAGCAGACAGAGAGCCAGTCCCAATGCGCCCGCCAGCACCGGAAGAGACAGCAGCCAGCGGTTTTTCCGGCAGAGCAGCCCCACCAGCAGCTCCCACAGAAATCCAATGAGCGGGACGCCAAAGACAATGAGGGGCAGCGCATGATACCAAATCCAGTCCATTCTGCCTTTCCCTGCTTTCACTCTGTTTTCTGCTGTCAAAAAGAGAAAATCCACTTCCCGCAGACAGCTGATGTACTGCAGGGCTCCTGCGCTCACGCTTGGTCGCGGTGTTCTTCACCCGATGGCGCCCTGTTTCACATGGAACACCTTCCCGCCCAGAAGGACCGGCAGCCGATCATCTTCGCAGCAGGTAATGAACACCTGTCCCCCCGCGATGCGGTTGAGAACGAACTCCTGCCGGCGGGGATCCAGCTCACTGAGAACGTCATCCAGCAGCAGCACCGGATACTCGCCGGTGGCGTTCTGGTAGATCTCCCGCTCCGCCAGCTTCAGCGCCAGAGCCGCGGTGCGGGTCTGACCCTGGGAAGAGTAGAATTTGGCCTCCCGGCCGTCGATGGTGATGACCAGATCGTCCTTGTGGGGCCGGAGAGGCACATCCGGGAGGCCCGCTCCGCCCCCTGGTGGGATTCCATGTGGGCCCGGAGCTGCTCCGTGAGGACCTCCACCTCCGCCGCCGGGTCCGTGACGGAGGAAACAGTCTGATAGGTGATCTCCAGGCGCTCCCTTCCGCCGGAGCACTCCCGATGGTGGCGGGCGGCATAGCGGTTCAGCGCCTCCGCGAACTGCCGGCGATAGTGGACCAGCACTGCGCCGAAACGGACCATCCGCTCGTTGAAGTCCGGCAGCAGCTCCAGGAGATCCGGCCGCTCCTCACTGTCCCGCAGAATGCGGGTCTTGTGGTCATAGAGCCGGTGGTACTCCGCCAGAGCGGCCGCGTATCTCGGCCGCAACTGGCAGAGTGCTGTGTCCATGAACCGCCGCCGGGCGGCGGCCTCCCTCCCGGATCAGATACAGATCCTCCGGGCAGAAAAACACGGTGTTGTAGACCTGGCTCATGGCGGCGCTGTTTTTTGGCCGGCACCTGATTCACCCCATCTTCCGCCGCCGGTCCCGGTACAGCTCCGCCCGGAGTACGGAACTCCCGGTCTCGGGCGGAGATCCCGGCTTCCAGCACAGCGGCGGGCGCATCGAAGGCGATCATCTCCCGGTCCGTCCTGGCCCGGGGGAGATTTCCCACAGGACAGGTAGACAATGGCCTCCAGAAGATTGGTCTTTCCCTGGGCATTCTCCCCAAAGATCACGTTGCAGTCCGGGTCAAAGGATACCCGCTGGCCGGAGTAGTTGCGGAAATGCTGCAGCTCCAGCTCAAGAATCCGCATAGGCCACCGTGTAATGGGCGCCCTGGAAGGCCACATCGTCTCCGGGGCGGATCTTTTTGCCCCGCATGGTGCAGGTCTCGCCGTTCACAGCGACCTCCCCGGCCCTGGACCCGCTCCTTGGCTTCGCCGCCGGTGGCCACCAGGTTGGCGAATTTCAGAAGATCCTGGAGTTTGATGAACTCCGTGTGAATCGTGATCGTCTCCATCTGCTCACTCCGCACTCTTCAGCCGCACCGGCAATACCATATACAGGAAGTTTTCCTCCGCCCTCTGTGGGAACGATGATGGCGGGGGAGACGCCGGTGTTCAGCTCGATCTTCACCGTATCCGCCGGCGCATACCGCAACGCCTCCATCAGATAGCGGTTGTTGAAGCCGATCTCCAGTCCGCCGCCGTCACCGCTGAGGCGGCAGACGTCCTTGGCCTCGCCGTTGCCGGTCTTGGCGGAGAGGACCACCTTGTCATGCTCAAAAAGGCACCGGACCGGGCTCTTCTGCTTCTCGGAGATCACCACGGAGACACGGTCAATGCTCTCAATCAGGGCCTTGGTATCTGCGATGACGGAGATGGGATTCTTCCGTGGGATGGCATTCTTATAATCCAGGAACTCTCCCTCCAACCGGCGGCAGATCAACTCCGTGTCTCCTACCTCAAATAGAATATGACTTTTGCCCAGGGTCACGGCAGCCAGATCCTCCACGTCGGAACAGTTATTTTTTCACCTCGCCCAGGGCGCTGCCCGGCGCCACAAAGGAAAAGGCGCCGCCGTCGATCTTTTCCAGCGGCTCCCGCCGGATGGCCAGACGGAATCCGTCCACCGCCACCATAGTCAGGCCCTGGTCCGTGATCTCGAACAGGGCACCGGTATGGATGGGGCGGCTCTCATTGGTGGAGACGGCGAAGGCCGTCTCTTCGATCATGGCCCGCAGCGGCTGCTGTTGGATGGAGACGGAAAAATCATCCTCCACCATGGGCAGCTCCGGGTAATCCGCCGCGGAGAGGCCCAGGATATCAAAGTCCGCATCGCCGCAGGAGAGATGGACCAGCTGTTTGTCATCCGCGGGAAAACCACCACATCGTCGGGCATCCGGCGGATGATGTCGCCGAAGAGCCGGGCGTTTAAAACAATCTCGCCGGGTTCCGTTACATCGGCGGAGACCTTCGTACGGATGCCGGTCTGCAGGTTGTAGCCGGAAATGGTCAGCCGGCTGTCCGCGTGGAGCAGCAGACCCTCCAGCGCAGGGATGGAGCTTTTTTGCGCAACGGCCCGGCTTGTAACGGCAATGGCGCTTTGCAGCAGGGCTTTTTCACAGGAGAATTTCATGCATGCACTTCCTCTCTAGTCGGGGTTTGAAGATATGGGTCGGAATCGCTCTTTTGAAAAAGAAAGAAATGTATTTTTTAGAAAAAGCAGCGGTAGAAAAAAGCTGTGGAAAAGGCGGGGAAAGGCTTGCGCTGTCGGATTTTGAGGCTCCACAGGGGATGTGGAAGGATCCGGGGATTTTTCCACGGACTTTTTTGAAAGACCATTTTCCACAGGGAAGTTTTTCTTTTCCACGGAAGATGTGGAGAAATCTGGTCACCGCTTGGAGTTGATATTCGTCTTGATCTCCTTTACGGTCTCGGCAAAAGCCGGGTCCTTTTTCATCTTTTTTTCGATCTGCTGGATGGAATACAGCACCGTGGAGTGGTCCCGGTTATCAAAGACCTTGCCGATCTCATCCAGGCTGAGATTCGTCATGGAACGGATCAGATACATGGCAATCTGACGGGCGGACACGGCGTCCCGCATCCGCTGCTGACCCCGGATCACGGATTCCTCCAGGCTGTAGTATTTGGAGATATACTCAAGAATGGATTCCGGCGTGGGGATGTACTCATTGCTGCGGCGCAGCATGTCCTGGATGGCACGGGTGACGGTCTCCTCGTCGGTGTCATTGCCCAGCAGGTCCTTCAATGCCATGATTTTGTTGATGGTGCCCTCCAGCTGCCGGACGTTGGAGGTGACGTTCTGGGCGATGTAGACGGAGACCTTGTCCGGCAGATCCAATCCCAGCAGGGCGGCCTTGTTTTTCACGATGGCGAGGCGCGTCTCAAAATCCGGCGGCGTCACGTCCACCAGAAGGCCCCACTCGAACCGGGTCCGCAGCCGGTCGTCCAGCAGGGTCATCTCGGAGGGGGGGCGGTCGGAGGTCAGAACAATCTGCTTGCCGGATTCATAGAGGTTGTTGAAGGTGTGGAAAAACTCCTCCTGGGTCTGCTTTTTGCCGGCGATGAACTGCACGTCGTCCACCAGCAGCAGGTCCGCCTGGCGGTACTTTTCCCGCATCTCGGCGGTCTTGCCCGCCTGAATAGCGGCCACCAGCTCATTGGTCAGATCGTCGCCCTTGACGTAAGCGATCTTGGATCTGGGATCATTTTTCCGGATGACATTGGCGATGGCATAGATCAAATGGGTTTTGCCCAGGCCGGAGTCGCCGTAGATCAACAGGGGGATTGTAGTTTTGCGCGGGATGCTCTGCCACCGAGACAGACGCGGCATAAGCCAGCTTGTTGGAGGGGCCCACCACGAACGTCTCAAATGTGAACTCCGCGGAAGTGAACCGCTCTACTCTGGCGGTGCGGGCGCCGTTGAGCTCCTGCGTAATCCAGGTCGTCCAGAATCTTCACTTCAAAATCCGTGGAGAAGATGTCGTGAAGGGAGGCCTTGATGTTTTTCATGAACAGGGATTCGATGTAGCCTTTTTTGAAATCGTTGGAGCAGTGGAGCAAAAAGGTATTGCCCCGAATATCCACAGCTTCCAACTCGTCGAACCAGGTGGCGATGGTGGTCTCCGAGAGCTCGCCCTTCAGCTGCTGAAGGACGTTGTCCCACACGTCAGCGACGGAATTCAAAAGGAACACCTCTCTCTAGTAAAAAATAGACAAAATGGCAGTACGCTTTATTATACCAAAAAGACAGCCGGAAATTACAACACTTATTCTAATAATAAGAACCAAGGAGATCCGCCTGCACAGGCAACAAGATATAGCGGCTTTGGACAGCATGGGACACCAGATTTTGAAATTTTCGAGAATCCAACTGAAAAAAGAAAAAAACGTACGGAAATTTCGCAAAACTTTTAAGTTTTAGTTGACATATTTTCAAACAGTCTGTATAATATCGGTTGCGCCGCGATCATGCGGTCTTGATTTTCTGTTTACTGCGCCGTCCTTTAGGGCGGTGTCGAGTAAGTGCCGCCCTCAAAAGGGCGGCAATTCTGACAGGAGGTGTCTCAAGAGATGGCAACGAAACGTACCTATCAGCCCAAGAAGCTGCACGGCCAGAAGGTTCACGGGTTCCGCAAGAGAATGGCAACCGCCAACGGCCGCAAGGTTCTGGCCCGCCGCCGCGCCAAGGGCCGCGCCCGTCTGTCCTACTAAGAAAACGGACCGTGCGGGAGACACTTGAACAACGTCTTCAGGGACGGCGGGAATTCTGGGATTCCTCCGTCCCTCGTTGAGTTTGTGTCAGATGTGTCAAATGGGAGAAGGCAGGTGGCAGCATGAAGCGGGCGGTGACCCTGAAAGAAAATTACGAGTTCCGCCGGCTGTACCAGAAGGGTGCCTCCGCGGTGGGAGGCAGTATGGTGCTTTACTGCCGGAAAAACAAGCTGGGGCACAACCGCCTGGGGCTGACGGTCTCCGTCAAGTTGGGCCATGCGGTGGTCCGCAACCGGGCCCGGCGCCGCCTGCGGGAGGTATACCGGCTCAATTCCGGACGGCTCCGCCAGGGGTACGACATGATTCTGGTAGCCAGGGGACGGACCCTGACTGCCGTCCTGGAAGGAGCTGAACGATACCTTCCTGCGTCTTTGCAGGAAGCTGGAGCTGCTGGAGGACCGGTCATGATGAAAAAGGTCCTGCTGGCCCTGGTGAAATTTTACCGGGTGGCCATCTCCCCGTACCGGCCGCCTTGCTGCCGCTATACTCCCACCTGTTCCCAATACGCGCTGGAGGCCATTGAGAAATACGGCGCCGTGAAGGGCGGCTGGCTGGCCTTCCGGCGGATTCTGCGCTGCAACCCGTTTCACAAGGGAGGATATGATCCGGTCCCATGAGAGGAGGGGACAAGCCCCTCTGCCGGACCCTGTGCTGCTGTCCGGCCGTCTGTCAGCCGGCACTGCGGAATGCGGACAGGCCGAAACTCCGCTCTGCGGGCGCTGAAAGCCCGGGTCCCATTACAATTTGGAGGAAGCATCTATGTTTTCAACCATCGGATACGCAATTTGTATCCCGTTTGCGGCCCTGCTGCGGCTGTTTTACAACCTGACAGGCTCCTACGGCGTGGCCATCATCCTCTTCACGCTGGTGATCAAGCTGATCCTGCTGCCCTTCCAGATGAAGTCCAAGAAGAGCATGATTCGGATGAACCGGATGTCCGGAAAGTTGGAGGAGATCCGGAAGAAGTACGCCAACAACCAGGCGAAAATGAATGAGGAGATGCAGCGGTTCTACCAGGAAGAGGGCATCAATCCTATGAGCGGATGCCTGTGGAGCTTTCTTCCCTTCCCCATCCTGCTGGCTCTGTATTATATCATCCGGGAGCCCATCGTCTACTTCATGAACTTCGGCGGCAAGGACGCCGGTCTGGCGGTAGTGAATGCGGCCAGAAGTCTGATTGAAGGCGCCGGTATTGAGATCGTGGCCAGCCCCGGCTATGAGCAGATCGCCATTTCCAACATCATTAACAGCCAGTTCCCCGACTTCATTGCAGAGCATCCCGGCTGGGTGAACATCGACTACCACTTCCTGGGGATTGACCTGATCCAGACGCCCTGGAGCGCTGTCAGCAGCCTCTCCACGGGCATCACGCTGGCCGCGGTGGGACTGATTCTGATTCCCCATCGTTTCCGGCGCGCTCAGCTTCCTGCTGAGCAAGGTCAGCATGAGCCAGTCCGCCCAGACTGCGGCTGCCAACGGCTCCACCAAGATGATGATGTGGATGATGCCTCTGATGTCTATCTACATCGCCTTCATCGTGCCCGCCGCCCTGGGCGTGTATTGGGCTGCCCAGAGCGCGTTCTCCATTATCCAGGAGATGGTCCTGGGCAAGTTCTACACCAAGAAGCTGCAGGAAGAGGAGGACGCCCGGCAGGAGATGATCCAGGCGGACCGCCAGAAGCGGATGGAGGAGGCCAAGGTGCTTCAGGAGAAGCAGCGCCAGCAGGCCGCCCAGAAGCAGAGCCTGAAGGAAAAGCGCAAGGCTGCTCAGGACGCCAAGGCCCTGAAGGCCAAAAAGGCCGCCACCAGCACCACGGAAGCGGCCGTGTGGGAGACCGGCCCTATGCCCGCGGCCGGTCCTACAAGGAGGACCGCTATGATGATCAGTAAGGAGCTTGTTACGCCATGAGACAGTTTATTGATGTAACGGGCAAGACCGAGGACGAGGCCATCCAGAATGCCCTGCGTCAGCTTGGCCTGGATCGGGACGACGTGTCCGTGGAGATTCTGGAGCGGGCAAAATCCGGCTTTTTGGGTCTGGGCAGCTGCCCGGCCAAGGTCCGGGTGAGCTACGGCCCGGAGGAGGAAGAGGAGATTCTCGCCCCCGCGCCTGCCCCCAAGGAGAAGCCGCAGGAAGAGCGGCCTAAGCCCCCCAAAGCGGAAAAGCCGCCCAGACAGGAGCGCAAGCCGGCGGAGGCGCCGGCGCCCGCCCCGGAGGAGAAGACCCGGCAGTCCGCTCCCGTGCAGACACTGGGCGAAGAAGTGGACGACGAGAAGGCCCAGGCCATCCGTACGTTCCTCTCCGGACTGCTGGAGCAGATGGAGAACCCTGCGGACATCCATATCTACCTGCTGGAGAAGGGCCGCTATCGGGTGATCCTGGAAGGGAAGAATCTGGGCGCACTGATCGGCCGCCGGGGCGAGACCCTGGACGCCATCCAGCAGCTGACCAGCTATGCGGTCAACCGCAGCGGCAGCGGCCGGGTCCGGGTCCAGCTGGACGCCGAGAACTACCGGGACAAGCGGGAGCAGAGTCTCCAGCATCTGGCCCGGAAGGTGGCCGCCAAGGTGACCAAGTACCGCCGCAGCGTGACGCTGGAGCCCATGAATGCCTATGAGCGCCATGTGATCCACACGGCGCTGCAGGACGTGCCGGGTGTCACCACCTACTCCACCGGAGTGGATCCCAACCGCCGGGTGATCGTGGCGTACGACCGGGAGAAAAAGTAAATTGGGAAAGGCCGCCCTATAGGGCGGCCTTTTTCTGCGTCTTCGGATAAGGGATCAGACCAGGGTCCGGGTGAGAGAGTGCCCTGCCTGGTGCGGCTTCTGTGGGACTCGGCCTTGACATTCTGATGAAAACGTGATACAGTTCTCACGATATCCAAAAGGCAGTGACAGGGAGAAGTATCCCCCATACCCCGGGCAAAGAGAGAGGGCGGCTGGTGAGAGCCCTTGCGGGGAAGCGGGAGAACAGGCACCCTGGAGCCGCGGGGCGGAAATGCCCCGCCGGTCCCCGCCGTTACCGGGTGAAGAGTGCGCGTCAGCCAGACGCGAATTCAGGTGGAACCACGGACTGATTGTTCGCCCTGAGCCGAAAACCGGCTCGGGGCGTTTTTTCTGTCCGGGCCGCCGTAAAGGAGAATGGAACATGAAAAACACCGAGAAGACCATGGAAAAGATCGTCGCTCTGTGTAAGGGCCGGGGATTCATCTACCCCGGCAGTGAGATCTACGGCGGCCTGGCCAACTCCTGGGACTACGGCCCCCTGGGCGTGGAGCTCAAAAACAATGTGAAGAAGGCCTGGTGGAAGAAGTTCGTCCAGGAGAACCCCTACAACGTGGGCCTGGACGCCGCCATCCTCATGAATCCCGAGGTCTGGGTGGCCTCCGGCCATGTGACCACCTTCAACGATCCGCTCATTGACTGCAAGGCCTGCAAAATGCGCCACCGGGCGGACAAGCTCATCGAGAGCTAGGTGCGCCGAGCAGCACCGCACCGACGTGAACGTGGAGGCCATGACCAACGACGAGCTGGTGGCCTTCATCCGGGAGAACGGCGTCACCTGCCCCGGCTGCGGCAAGGCCGATTTTACCGATATCCGCAATTCAACCTCATGTTCAAGACCCACCAGGGCGTCACGGAGGACTCCGCCAACGAGGTGTACCTGCGGCCGGAGACCGCCCAGGGCATTTTTGTCAACTTCCCCGCCATCCAGCGGACCACCCGCAGCAAGTTGCCCTTCGGCGTGTGCCAGGTCGGCAAGTCCTTCCGCAATGAGATCACCCCCGGTAACTTCATTTTCCGCATCCGGGAGTTTGAGCAGATGGAGCTGGAGTTCTTCTGCAAGCCGGACACGGATCTGGAGTGGTTCCAGTACTGGCGGACCTACTGCCACGACTGGCTGAAGGGCCTGAACATCAAGGAGGAGAATCTGCGCCTGCGCGATCACGAGCCCGAGGAGCTTAGTTTCTACTCCAAGGCGACTACGGACTTTGAGTATCTGTTCCCCTTCGGCTGGGGGGAACTGTGGGGTGTGGCCGACCGGACCAACTACGACCTGACCCAGCACCAGGAGCACTCCGGCCAGGACCTGACCTACTTCGATCAGGAGAAGAACGAGCACTATATCCCCTATGTGGTGGAGCCCTCCCTGGGCGCCGACCGCGTGACCCTGGCCCTGCTGGTGGAAGCCTACGACGAGGAGGTGGTGGACGCAGAAGAACGACGTCCGCACCGTCATGCGGTTCCATCCGGCCATCGCGCCTTTTAAGTGGCGGTGCTGCCCCTTTCTAAGAAGCTCTCCGACAAGGCCCGGGAGATCCAGGCGGAGCTGGCCAAGGAGTGGATGGTGGACTTTGACGACACCGGCTCCATCGGCAAGCGGTATCGCCGGGAGGACGAGATCGGCACGCCCTACTGCGTCACGGTGGATTTCGACACCGTGGGCGACGCGGAGAAGGCGGGCGACAACTGCGTTACCGTCCGGGACCGGGACACCGAGGCCGACCACTGCGTCACCGTCCGGGATCGCGACACCATGGAGCAGGGCTATCTGGCGGAGAAAATACTGCATACTCGGAGATCATCGGGGCCGCGGGGAAACCCGCGGCCCTTTTTATAACCTGGGAAATGAGGTAGAAGTGTTGAAGAAGACAGAAGCGGCCCCGGGCGTTGGGGCCGGTGTGGCTGCGCTGGGTCATGTTTCTGGGCGGCAGCCTTTGCATGGGGCTGGCTGTGGCGGTGGCCGTCCAGTGGGTGGTTACCGGTTCCCTCTCCATCGTGTGGGAGTGGTTCGTGAAATGGCCCACCTATCTGCTGCTGACCGGCGTCCTTTACGGCGCTGTGGTGTTCACCCTGGGGGCGCTGCTGGGTAGATTGTGGCTTTCCGCTATACTGGTGGGGGTTGCCGGACTGGTGCTGTCCCTGGTGGACTATTTCAAGACAGCTATCAACGGCACGCCACTGGTGCTGGCGGACTTCGGCCTGGCGGCACAGGTAGGAGAGGTGGCCGGTGTGGCGGGAGAGCTGCGCCCGCCGGTGGATTTCTGGATGGCGATGATCGCCCTGGGGATGTGTGTGGGGATTCTGATTCTGGTGCGGCGGCTGACGCTGCTCACCGGGCGGTGCCGCTTTGTCACTTTTTCCGTTGCCCTGGCCCTGACCATTGGGCTGTTTTCCACACAGGGAGCCCAGGCGGCGGGGGCGGTTTTTCAGGTGGATGTGAACACCCGCCTGGCTGCGGCCAACAGCCACGACACCTACGGTTTGACGCTGAGTCTCTGGCGGGACTGCTTTCTTCAGGCCAAGAAGAGCCCGGAGGGATACAGCGAAGCCTACATGGAGCAGGTCCTGGCCCGGATCGACGAGATCCTGACAGAGGACAGCGCCGACGCCCCCGCAGCGGCGGTGCAGCCCAACATCATCGTGGCCCAGTCGGAATCCTTCTTCGATCTGACCCGGCTGCCGGGCCTGGAGTATGAACGGGATCCCCTGGAGAACTTCCATGCCCTGGAGAGCGAGGGCATCAGCGGCACATTCCACAGCCACTATCTGGGCTACGGCACCGGCTATCTGGAGATGTCCATGCTGTACGGCATTACGGAGCTGGACTTCGGTGCTGGGACGAACATCTGCTTCCTGGAGGATGACGCCTATGAGAAATTTGACGCCCTGCCGGAGCAGTATACCAAGAGCGGCTACCGGGCGGAGATGCTCCATGGGTATAACGACAGCCTGTATAATCGAACGGTGACCTATCCCAGGCTGGGCTTTTCCGATCTGCTGTTCTCCGCGGACATCCAGCAGCTGGACTTTGACTGGGAGGGGCGGCGTCTACGGCGGCTATTATATGCGCGACCGCTATTTCTTCCGGGCCATGCTGGACCGGATGGAGGACATCAACAGCAGCGGGGAGCGGGCCTTCCTCTATGGCATCACCATGGAGAACCACCAGCCCTTCGACCCGGAAAAATTCGGCTATGAATGTCAGATCGGCGTCAGCTGCGACAGCCTCAGCGAGGAGGACATGGCCATCGTGCGGGTGATGCTGGAGGGCATCACCCGGGCGGATCAGGCCCTGGGAGAACTGACGGACGCCCTGCGGAGAGCGATGAGCCCACCATCGTGGTGTTCTTCGGGGATCACCGGCCCAACCTGTTCATGACCGACGGGGACACCGTGTACACCAAGCTGGGCCTGTGCCCGGATAACGACACGGTCAACTGGACGGCGGAGGAGATCTGCGATCTCTATTCCACAGATTACCTGATCTGGGCCAACGACGCGGCACTGCTCCAGGGCCAGGCCGGCACCCGACGGGACAGCAGCATCACCGCCATGGGCCCCCAGCTGCTGGAGCTGACCGGCCAGCCGGTCAGCCGGTACTGGGCCCTGCTGGAAAAGGTGCAGGAGGTGTGCCTCACCAACACGGAGCTGTACTTTGTGGATGGCACGGGGACGCCCAGCGCCGGCGTGGAGGAGGCGGCTCTCTCCGACGAGGCCCGGGAGCTGCTGCAGCTGCGGGAGGATGTGCTGTACGACGCCATGTACGGCCAACAGTATATCACTGCAGAGATGAACGAGCCCGTCCAGTGACGGAAGCTGAATCAAAGAGAGCGCCGCAGGCATCCGCCTGCGGCGCTTTTATTTACACAAATATGGTCAGCCTGTGGAAAACAGAGTTTCCCCCGCCCGTCAGAAAGACACTTCTCCGGCTTCTTTCCAGGTCTGCAGCAGCTCTTTTGCGGGACGGGTATAGGTCTTTGTGGAAAAGGGGAAGTCCGGCAGGGCGGCCAGTTTCCAGGGGGCCACGTGGCAGTAGCCCCGTGGGTGCTTTTCCAGATACCGCTGATGGAATTCTTCCGCTGGATAGAAACATGCCAGGGCCTTCAGCTCCACGGCGAAGAAGGGAACGGCCGCGGCCTCCAGGGCAGCGATGGAGCGGATGATGCCCTCGTCCGCCGGGTCCATCCAGTATACGCCGGTCTGGTACTGGCTGCCCACGTCCGGTCCCTGACGGTTGGGAGTCTCCGGGTCGATGGCGGCAAAAAAGACAAAGAGCAGGTGGGGCAGGGAGACAGTCCGCGTCTTCATACGCCACTTGCACCGCCTCCCGGAAGCCGGTGAGGCCGGTGCAGACGTCGTCGTAGTTGGCGTGATCTGCCGTGTCTCCGTTGGCATAGCCGGCGGTGACATCCAGTACGCCGGGCAGGCGGCGATACAGGGCCTCCATGCCCCAGAAGCAGCCCCCGGCAAAACAAATGCTTCTTCTCATCAGGCAAACATCCCCATAAAGCCGTCCGGCCGCTCCTGGGCCTGTCCCCAGATCTCCCAAAACGCGGCCGGAGTGATGGCGCGGGCGGTGACTTCCCCGGGGCGGTTCAGCGTCCGCAGGTCCTCCGGGTAGGGGGCAGGAGAGAGAGCCTCCTCCCGGCCGTAGTCGCCGCCGTAGGCAAAGCAGAGGCCATTGGGGTAGAATTCCACCCGCCGGACCTCCCGGCGCCCGCTGTCCAGTTCCGCGTAGATGAACCGGGGCTCGTCCTCTTCCTCAAGATTCTGTTCGATCAGCACGTAGGACATTCAATCCCTCCTTGCGGAAAAAAGTCACAGATGGCGGTCCGGTCCGCCTGCACGCTGCCTTGGGCAAAGCCGTTCCGGCCGCCGCCCCGTCCGGAGAGGGCGCTGTTCAGCCGCTTCACCAGGGGGAGAGATGTCCGCTCCGCCGGCGTGGACCAGGGCGTAGACGTAGGAGGACCCGCTCCCGCGAACACCGCCGCCAGACCGCCGGAGGCCTTTGCGGCTGCGTCTGCCAGCTTTCTGGCTCCGTCCGGCCGCGTGGGGGGCTCCAAAAGCAGCAGATCTCCCCGGTCTGTCAGGGCCTGGGCCCGGAGGGAGAAGAGCTGATCCTCCAGCTCCGTCATCCGCTGCTTGGCGGCGGCCAGCTCCTCCGCCTGCCGTTCTGCGGCGGCCAGGGTGTCCTGGGGTTTTACAGACAGCAGCTGGGCCACGGCGCGGTCCTGGTCGTATACCTGGGAGAGATACCGGTAGGCCCGCGATCCGCAGAGAATCTCCAGCCGCACTCCCTGGCGGAACTTCTGGCAGGAGAGGACCTTGATGATGCCCACCTGGCCCGCCCGGCGGACGTGGGTGCCGCAGCAGGCGCAGCAGTCTGCCTCGGGGAAGGTGACGATGCGCACCTGTCCGGTGAGCGCTTTCTTGCTGCGGTAGTTCAGACGGGCCAGCGCATCCGGCGCGGGGAAGGTGATGTCCACCGGAGTGTCCTGCCAGATCACCTCATTGGCGGCCTTTTCCGCGGCCATGACCTGTTCCCAGGTCAGCTCGGCATTGTAGTCGATGGTCACCGTGTCGGCCCCCAGGTGGAAACCCACGTTGTCACAGTGGTACAGCGAGCACAGCAGGCCGGAGAGAATGTGCTCCCCGGAGTGCTGCTGCATGTGGTCGAACCGGCGGGGCCAGTCAACGGCCCCCGCCACTTGGGTGCCGATCTCCACAGGGCCGTCACAGGTGTGGAAAATCACGCCCTTTGTTTCATGGACATCCGTGACCTGGACTGCGCCCAGAGTGCCGTGGTCCGCCGGCTGTCCGCCCGCCCTCCGGGTAGAAGGCGGTGCGGTCCAGCACTACGGCCCAGCCAGATTTGGATTTTTCACAGGAGAGCACCCGGGCGGTGAAGGCGGTGAGGTAGGGATCTTGGTAATAGAGTTTTTCCGTTTCCATGTGGAAAACTTCCTTTCGTCAGGGGATGGGACCGGGAGGTATGTTACAGCAGCCCCAGATTCTGCTTCCAGGTCAGCACCCGGCGGCAGGCGGTGTCGATGGTCTCCTCGGACAGGGCGCCGCTTTCCAGCGCCTCCAGGACCTTGGGGATCTGGGTGCGGTAGTCGGTGGTGATGACGAGATCGTTTCCCGCCTCCAGGGCCATCACCGCCACGGCCCCGTCGGCGCTGTACGCTGCAACTGCCTCCATGGCCAGATCGTCGGTCATGGCCACGCCGTCAAAGCCCAGCTCTGTCCGCAGCAGGCCGTGGACCTTCGGGGACAGGGAGGCGGGGAGATCTCCATCCACAGCAGTCATGATATTGTGGGAGACCAGCACAGCGGTCTTTCCGCCGCCGCTCTCCATACCCGCCTGGAAGGGGAGGAAGTCGGAGGACGTGAAGGACTCCAGCGGCCGCTGGTCCACGGCGATGCCGGTGTGGGTATCCACATTGTTCCCATAGCCGGGGAAGTGCTTGAGGACGCTGCCCATACCGTCCTCCGCCATCTGCGAGACCACCTGGGCCACATAGTCCGCTGTGGCGGCCGCATCCTGGCCGAAGGTGCGGTCATACATAAAGTCGGCGGGGTTGGTGGACACATCTGCCACCGGGGACAGGTTCACGTTGAAGCCCAGGGCGGAGAGAAGGAAGTCCTTCTCTCGGGTATCTGCCAGCACGGCCTCCATGCCGCCGGAGGCATAAGCTTTCTGAGGAGAGGGAAACTTGGAGGCCCGCAGATGGGGATTGGAGCTGACCCGCACCACCGTGCCGCCCTCCTCGTCCACGCCGATCAGCAGCGGGATTCCGGTGTCCACAGCCGCGGCGTCCTGATAGCTCTGAATGGTCTGGATCAAAGCATCGGCAGTTTTGTCCGCCGTATCCCGGCCGAAGAGGATGTAGCCGCCCAGATGATAGGTGCTCACGTCGGAGACCGCGTCTGTGTCGGGTACCCGGACAAAGAACAGCTGGCCCACCTTTTCCTCCAGGGTCAGGGAGGCAAGCAGGTCCTCCACCTCCTGGGCGGCCAGTTCCTCCGGCGTGGGTTCCGGGGGCGCCTCCGGCTCCTGGGGCTGAATGTCCACTAAGGGTTCCTGGGAAGTCTCCTCTGTGGGGGAGCCGCCGCAGGCAGTCAGGCTCAACAGGGAGAGGACAGCCAGCAGAATTGTAAAAAAGTCGTTTCATAAGAGATCCTTTCTGCTGTGGAGTGATGATATGAAGTGTATCACATCCAGGCCCGAAAGAAAAGACTGTTACTGATTTGTGGTGGAATCCAAACGGACCCCGTGGTATGCTGGCAAAAATGGAAGGGAGCGTGTGACAACATGCGGATGGCGGCTCTACTGATGGCAATGATCGCCCTGCTGGGGAGTCCCCAGGGGGAGGGGACGGTCTCGGAGACCACCTGGGAGACGGTGGCTGTACAAGTGCTGGAGGAGACACCGGAGACGGCGGCACGGACCCTGCTGGACTGGGCGGGCTCTGGACAGACGATCCCGGAGGAGGACGTGGTCCTGGCCCTTTTGGAGGAGATGGAGGCGGAACCGGCAGCCTCCGCAGTGGCATTTGCAGCGGTTCTGGACAGGGCGGACAGCCTGCGGAAAGCAGGTGAGGCGCCGGAGCTGGGAGAAGAGACCTACCGGGCGGCGGTCCGGTCCCTGTCCCCCTTTTCACCAGGCTTCTGGGGACGGAGACCACGCTCTGGCAGGAGGAGCCCTCTGCCTGGCCTGCGGATTTGGCGGCGTTTGACGGCATCTGGTGTGACAGCACCTTGCAGGAGCTGCTGATCTTCCAGAGCGGCACCTGTCGGGTGGTAATCCCTACCTGGACTACTATGGGGAAACGGCCTTTTCTGCCCGGCTGCGGGACCGCGGCGGCATGGGCTGGTGTCCGTCGTTCATGGGGAAGGGGATGATCTCCCGGATGGAGTCCTCCCCGGCCAGCAGCATCACCATCCGGTCCACGCCGGGGGCAATGCCCGCATGGGGGGGCGCGCCGTAGGTGAAGGCGTTATACATGGCGGGGAACTTGGCCTTTACGTCGTCCTCACCCAGCGCACCATCTGGAAGGCCTCGATCATGATCTCCGGGGTCGTGGTTCCGCACGGCGCCGGAGGACAGCTCCACGCCGTTGCACACCAGGTCGTACTGATAGGCGGTGATGCTGAGGGGGTCGATCTCGCCCCGCTCCGCCTTGAGCAGCACCTCCAGCCCGCCGTTGGGCATGGAGAACGGATTGTGGCAGAACTCCAGCTCACCGCTTCCTCGCCGATCTCGTACATGGGGAAGTCCACGATCCAGCAGAAGGCGTACTGCTCCTTGTCCATATGGCCGGGAACGGCGGCGCCCAGGGTCTTGACCAGCACGCCGGCGGTCTTCTGGGCCTGGCCCAGCTTGCCGGCGGAGAGGGCCACGAAGTCGTTGGCCTTCAGACCCAGGGCGGAGACCACCTTACTCCTTGATGGGCTGGACGAACTTGGCGATGCCGCCCACGATCTCACCGTTCTCATCCAGGCGGAACCAGTAGGGCTTGCCGCCGGAGACCACTTCCACGTCCAGAGGGTCTTGTCGATGAACTTCCGGGTCTCGTGGAAGTCAGAGACCACCACGGCCTTCACCCCACGTTGCCCTCAAAGGGACCGAAGCCGCAGCCGGAGAGCACGTCGGTCACGTCCTGCACGTCAGGTCAATGCGCAGGTCCGGCTTGTCGGAGCCGTACTTCTCCATGGCCTCGGTGTAAGGGATACGCATAAAGGGCGCGGCGGAGGCCCGGTCGTAGGTGCCGTACTTGGCGAAGATGGGAGGCAGCACATCCTCCAGCACGGCGAATACGTCCTCCTGAGAGGCAAAAGCCATCTCCATGTCCAGCTGATAGAACTCGCCGGGGGAGCGGTCGCCCCGGGCGTCCTCGTCCCGGAAGCAGGGGGCGATCTGGAAGTAGTTGTCGAAGCCGGAGGTCATCAGCAGCTGCTTGAACTGCTGGCGGGTGCCTGAGGCAGGGCATAGAACTTCCGGGGTGGTTCCGGGCGGGCACCAGGTAGTCCCGGGCACCCTCGGGGGAGGAGGCGGTGAGAATGGGGGTGGTGATCTCCAGGAAGCGATGCTCGGTCATGGCCTGCCGCAGAGCGGCCACCACCTGGCACCGGAGGATGATGTTGTTCTTCACCGCCGGGTTGCGCAGGTCCAGATAGCGGTACTTGAGCCGCTGGGACTCGTCGGCCTCCCGGCTGCGGTTGATCTGGAAGGGCAGCTCGTTGTGCTGGCAGCGTTACTATGATCTATAGGGAATTAATACCCCCGAAAGGGTAAATATTTACTGTTTTTGTAGAATAATGAAATAATATAATAATAGAAGAAAGAGCGGAGATATTCGCCCTGTACCGTATATTCAGCGCATCGACAGCCCCGCCGCGAACTTGCTCCACTCATTTATGGCTTTACCGATCTCGGTTGGCGATCTATGGTCACACCGTCAGGCCGTTGTATAGCGCGGCTCAGGGAGCATTTTTCTGTCTGCGATTCTGCACTGCGTAAACTTGGCGCCGCACTTCTGCCGCTCTGCGGATTCGCGTCCATATCCCGCGGATGTCTGCGATCAACCGCCGCATTGGTCGCCATGAAATACGCACCCTTCCGCCCAGCCACGCTGCGCTGGAGGAAACAAAATGGGTGACATGGCGATCTGCTCCCCATCGTTCTGCTTCCTGCGCAGCCCGCGTAGCCGGATCGCATCTTTAGCGGTACATCAGATCCTTTTCTTTATATAACCATTCTTGCTTCCACGCTTCCGCCATTGCCAAATGCAATCCACCATATAACGCGTAAATGATTTTACAATGACTTTTCCATGACCTTACTCTATTATCTTTCTTTTCACAATTGTCGTACGGATTGTCAGTTTATAAAATTTTTTCAAATATTTTTTCATTACTAAAACGCTTTTTCTTTTTTTTCTGTATCCATTATAGCCCATGAATCTATACACTCCAATGGCATTATAACCGATTTTTTCATGACGCCGTACACTTTATAAAATGACGTCATGTGCGATTTGTGATTCTGCCTATTGATTCGCGCTGACGTCATGCGATATAGTACAACTAGAACGAAGCGAAAAGCCCCTGAAGGCAAACAGTAAGGGAGGAAATAAAATGACAAGATGATATTTTGCCAGAGTGAACAGTGAGGATGTAAACAGACATATAAAAGCTGGCCAGGACGCTTGTCGGACTGCAGTAGAGACACAGCAGGAATTTGGAAATGTTAAGCAATACAGAAGAAACCTATAACCGGCTTCCGGAACGTACACCAGGATACTGGCGAGACACGAGAAAACCCAGCAGACAGCCGCGGAGTACGCGGACCTGATTAACCAACTGCTCCATTCCAGGGCTGATCCATTGTTGAGGCTTTGCGGCTCTCCTGGCTCTGGTGATAGGAGACATACGAAGCCAGGAACAGCTCAAGGCTCTCAGTTTTCAGTGCCAAGAAAAAAACAGGCCTGGTATTTCCACTCTGGGCAAATACCACACAAGCTGGCAGGCAGAGAATCAATACAGGATATCCGGGATATGTACGGTTCTGAAATGTAGCGGACCGATGAGCCGGAGCGCATAACAGCATAAACCATGGAGCCAGAGCAGAGACAGCTAAACTCCCGGAGAAAGATCAAACATGAAGAAGAAGAATGTTGTACCGTAGATATAAAACATCAGACTAG
>VOFD01001424.1_pt1 | contig 31315 bp, 49 predicted proteins | sample 5384101 | NCBI WGS metagenome assembly VOFD01 (sample SAMN12384723, study PRJNA508395) | human gut metagenome | isolation source: healthy gut C | host: Homo sapiens
ACTCTCTGACGGATGATCTCCCGCTCCTTATAAACACAGCAGCGGTACTGCGGCGTATTTCCCGGAATAATATTATAGGCAATTTCTTCCCGGTGTTCGTCCAGTTCGCCGTTAAATGCCATACGGGCGACTTCCATATTCACTTCATATTTAATTTTATTAATATCCGTTACAAATCTTGTTTTCATTTTCTACTCCTTCGAATAAGGTTGTCAATAATATTTCACCGTCACTGTCTTTCCCATTTTCCGACATTCATTCACCAGTTGTTCGACCAGACGCTGTCGGATACTCAGGTCAAAGGGCAGATTTGCGGCCTGATACGTTTCGTTGATCGCTTTTCCGACAAACAGATTCAGATGGGTACAGTCTTCGATCAGAATCTTTCCGACCCGCGCCGCACCGTCGCCTCCATAGAGCCGGTGGAAAAAATCATCATCCACCTTTCCCGCATTATAGCTGTTCAGCATCTGGGCAGCACGGTTCAGCGTCAGAACCCCTTCCGTCACCAGATCAACGCCTTCAATCTCCGCCGTCGGCGGATATCGGATCATAGTACATCAGAGATGTTTTAATCGGCTTTTTTCAGATAACGGGAAGCAATGTTGGCCGACGTACCGCCGCAGACAATTTTATATCCCGGCGTCTGAAAAAATTCTTCCATCGCCCGTTTATCATCTGCTTTTTTACCGGAGGTCCGGTAAACAGATTTACGGTTTTGGATGCCGTTACTTTAATCGTAATAACGGTCGTATCATCCCCGGCTCTCCGTCGTAAAGCTTATTACAGCGGTTGCTGAGGATGGACATCAGCCGGGAACTGGAAATTCCGTAGGAACAGTAGCGCTCGCATAACGGACCACCTCGTCCCGGGGCCAGCCGAAACGGCAGGCTTTTCCGACACCGGCATGAACGACGCCGTCGCTCATCAGAATATAATAGTCTCCGCAGCAGACGGTGAAATGATATTCCCGGATAATTTTTCCTTCAATCTCCCGGACCGTAAAGGGAACGTCTTTATGCCGTCCGTCCCGGATCAGTATGCCGCCGGGATTATCATATTCAATCAGGAGGCTTCCCCGTTTTTTATAAATCTGCAGAATACTGAACGTAGAATAGGCCACCTGACGGGTCTTGCACACCGGAAGGGTTTTTGCAATCGTCGTCACACATTCCTCAATGCTGGAACCGTTTTTCAGCATCGTCCCCATAATTTTTGTTGTCAGCGTGGAAAGGATATTGGCTTTAACGCCGCTGCCCATCCCATCGGATAACAGTAAAATATCTGAATCTTCTGTCTTAATAATCTCAACGGTATCCCCACACAGTTCTTCCTTTTTTTATTCAGGCTTTTCCATGCGATATCAAGACTCATATTCATAAGGCATCGTCTCCATCATAAAAGATGCTGTCCCGCATCTTCGTCAGTGTTACCTTGGTTTCCGCCGTCGTTTCTCCCAGAAGCCCCGCAATTTCCTGAGCGACCATCATCTGTTTATCAATAACCCTCTGGGCAATCTCCATGGCTTCCATACGCATCCGGTCATGCTGCTCATGCAGCTTTTCCTCGGAGGTAATATTTCTCAGAATTCCAAGGGCGCAGTTCTGCTCCCGGATATAAATAATATTCTGCATCGTCACCAGACCGTATTTCTCATAAGCCACTTTTTTATTCATAATGCTCCGCTTGTCTCTGAAGACAGCGGCAAAGTTTTCCGTATCCATCAGTTTTCCAAGGGGCATACCATAGGCATTTTCTGCCGATATGTTAAACATCACTTCCGCCGCATTATTAAACTGGCGGATGCGAAGCTGTTCATCCACCGTAATAATCAGGTTCGGTGTGACGGATAAAATCACCTCGGCCATCGACCGTGCCTGCTGATATTTGTAAGGAATACACAGGTTTAACTGTTCCTTGTTCTGGCAGACCGCAATGGCCTTGTCCCGGCAGGTCTTAAACCCGCAGGCGCCGCAGTTCAACTGCCGTTCCGGAGAGTCCATACCGTACTTTCTAAGCGCTTCCTCAATCTCCGCCTCCGTCGGCATCGCCACGGACTTTGACGATTCACGAAACTGTTTCTTAAGAAGGATGCTCTCCTTCATCTTGTCCATGTCCTTCGGAAATTCCCGGATAATTTTCTGGTTGGTATAGATCCGCGCCTTAAACCGGTCGCTCTGGCGGCTTCCGGTCAGCGGCCCGTTGATACAGCCTCCGGTACATGAAGAAACTTCAATAAAGCAGTTGTTAATCTCTCCGTTTCGGATACATTCAAATAATTCCATCACGGAATCAATGCCGTCCACATAGAGCTGTTCGTATTTTCCAAAGCCCTTATCTGCATTGATCGCAGATAAAATACCGCCGCTGACACCGTAAAGACCGTTAATTTTTCGGATTTTTTCCCTCGCGCGGATAGGTTTCGCACGCTTTTAAATGAATATGTTCTTCTTTAAGCCATCGGCGCAGCTCCTGAAAATCCATCACCGCATCCACAAAGGTTCCCCGGCAGCGGTCCCGCACCGACTCTCTGGCCTTCGCTGTACAATTTCCGATATATACGACCCGGACGTCGGGTCCGTACTCTTCCTTCAGCATCATGCCATGGGCAATCATCGGTGAAACCACCGGGGCCATATACGGAATCATATCCGGGTAATACCGTTCAACCAGGTCATTAATTGCCGCGCAGGAAGATGTAATGATGTTTTTCATTTCCCCGGCCTGAATCAGACGTTCATAGGCCTTTGTCACATGGACGGCGCCTTCGGCAGTCTCCCGGATATGGGTAAATCCAAGTTTATGCAGAGCCCCCGAAGCTGCCCGCTTCCGTTTTCTTCATCACCGAAAAGTCCCAGATAAGACGGGTCCAGAGACACAACGGTATTGTATCCTTCTTTAATATAGCTTTTGGCTTTGCACACATCGCTGATACTGATGATCGCATTCTGCGGGCAGGCTTCCAGACACCGGCCGCACAGGATACATTCATCGGCCACGTAACGGACATGCTCTGCATCCGTATGGATGGCTTTTACAGGGCATATGCGGACACATTTATAACAATCCTTGCATTTTGCCGACTTAAATCCAATCGCAGCCACTAATGAACCCTCCTGAGTACCTCTTCCTCAAAAAATTTATCTACAGTTTCCGGTGAAACGGAAAACAATTCTTCATCAATTTTTACACAAACGCCCTTTTCACACTCACCGGTGCAGAAAGAGCCATTTAATTCAATTTTGGAAGCCAGATTGTTTTCCCGGATTTTTTCTCCAGTCCCTGGATCACACTTCTGGAACCCTTTAAATGACAGGAACTTCCAATGCAAATGGTAATTAGCATATTATAACCTCCTTATGTTTATCTAATTTTATTATAGATGATTTATCTGTTCTGTCCAGAATTTTTCGATTTTGTTTTCCACAAAATCCATAGTAACTTTCTGGCAGGGCACCCATTCTCTGGGAAAAGCCGCTGATAACCGGAATAGTTAAACCGTTCATCGAGAAGGGCAATGACCCCCGATCGCTTTCTGAACGAATAACCCGGCCCCCGGCCTGGAGTACCTTATTCATTCCCGGATATAAATAGGCATAATCAAATCCATTGCCCTTCGTCCGGTCAAAATATCCCTTCAACAGTTCCCGTTCGCTGCCCACTCCCGGCAGTCCGGTCCCAACCACGATGGCTCCGATCAGCCGATCGGCTTTTTAAATCAATGCCTTCGGAAAAAATACCGCCGAGAACGCAGAACCCCAGCACGGTTTCATGGGTTCCCTCTCTGAAATTTTCGAGAAATGCCTGACGTTCATTTTCATCCATGCCGCTTTCCTGACGGAACACCTGAATACCATTTCCGGCCTTCTGCATTTCCCTTTCCGTAAACACCTCAAACACCGCATCCATAAAGGCATAGGACGGGAAAAAGGCCAGATAATTGCCGTTTTTCCACGGATAATCCGGCGCAGATATTCCGCGATCCGCTCATACTGCTCCCGGTTTCTGTCCGAATAACGGCTGCTCACATCCCCCGCCGTAAAAAATCAGCCGATGGTCTTTGGAAAAAGGCGAATCCACATACATCTCATAATCCGCCTCCGGTTTTTACTCAGAAGCTCTTTATAATACTGGACCGGCAGCAGGGTGGCTGAAAAAAGAAAATACAGCTCCGGCTCAGACCGATCCGTTCATCCAGATTCCCCGACGGATCGACGCAGAACATTTTAATCATGGTATCGCCGCCGGTGCCTTCGGTATAAATTAAATATTTATCATCGATCAGATCATAGGTATTTACAAAACGCCGGGCCTGAAAATACAGCTCTGTCACCCGCTCCCGAAGCTCCGGCGCCATATCTTCTTTGAGATACTCTTCCACATCCGACACCATCCGCATCAGGCTCAAAACAAAACTTCCCACTTCACTGATAATTTTAAAGGCTGTGCCGTCCATCTCCCGGCTCTCCTCGAAGTCCCGGAGAAATTGGCCGCATTTGTGGATTTTTCGGGCAATTTTCGGCCGCAGCGGCTTTAATTTTTATATACATTATCAAAATCACGGCGATACAGGGCCGCGCTGTACATTTCCCTTGCCCGGTCCACCAGATTGTGGGCTTCATCCACAAGAAAAATCATATTGGACGTCGGCGATGTATCCGTAAAAACCGTTTTAAATAAACGACCGGATCGAATACATAGTTATAATCCCCGATAATCACATCACACCACAGGGAAATGTCGAGCTGGAATTCAAAAGGACATACCTGATGCTTTTTCGCTGTATTCATGATGGTTTCCCTCCGGATACCGTCCTCATGATTGATAATGTCGAAAACCGCATCATTGACCCGATCAAAATGGCCCTTCGCCCGCTCACAGAATTCCGGCTGGCACTGACATTCATCCAGGGGACAGACTTTTTCCTTTGCCGTCAGGGTGATAAACTTCATACGAAGCCCCTGGCGGTAAAGCAGCGCCGATGTTTCTTCCGCCACAGACCGGGTGATGGTCTTGGCCGTCAGATAAAAAATCCGGCCGTTCTTTCCCTGTCCCATGGCTTTAATCGAAGGAAATAGTGTCCCCAGCGTCTTTCCCGTCCCCGTCGGCGCCTGAATGAAAATATTTTTCCGCTCCTCAATCGCCCGGTACACCCTGTTCATCATCCGCTTCTGGCTGACCCGGTATTCAAACGGAAATGAAAGATGATGAATGGTTTCATCCTCTGTTCCTGCCAGTCAATCTGCCACCGGGCCCACTTTGCATATCGAAGGACAAGGTCTTTGAACCAGATTTCCAGTTCTTCCCGTCTCCGCTCGAATTCAAAGGTTTTGATTGCTTCCGTTTCCAGATGAATATAGGTGATCCGCACCTTTACGGTCTCCAGATCATGGAGCTGGCCGTACATACAGGCATAACAGTCCACCTGGGCCACATGCAGGATATCCGGCGCTTCAATGGTCTCAAGTTTTGTAAACGTGCCTTTAATTTCATCCACCATCACATCCGAAGCGTCGGAGGGATTTGTGATAATACCATCGGCCCGGCCTTCCACCTGAATCGCCAGCGTCTCATCCACCGTCATTTTCCGCTTCAGACTGACCTCCGCCTGATAAGAGCTCCCGCCCTGTTTCTGAAGTTTTCGATGGGCCTTGCTTCCGGCCTGCATAGCATCCACATCCTGCATGGCGCCCATGCGCTGGTCAATATCCCCATATCTTAAAATAAATTCCACCAGGTTTCTTACGGAAACCCGCACTTCATGTTTCATCCCATTTTCCCCTTTTATAAAGGAAATCCCCCAATGCCGCCCATTGAGAGGATTCTGATCGATTTATTTCATATATGCTTTAAGGAATCGAATCAAGGTTTTCATTTCCTCATCGGTACCCATAGTAATTCGCAGATAATTGTCAATACGCGGGAGATTAAAGTACCGCACATAAATCTTTTTTTCTTTCCGCAGCGCATCAAACAATTCCTTTGCCGGATATTTCGGATGGGATGCAAAATGAAATTCGCCCATGGTTCATTGAACACAAACCCAAGGGCTTTCAGTTCTTCCGACACCCATTCACGGGTTTTTATGATTTTTTCCGTACATGCTTCAAAATAAACCCGGTCTCTGACCGCTTCAGCGCCAAGCATCAGCGCCGCCTGACTCATCGTGTAAGAATTAAATGAATATTTAAAGTCATTTAATGCTTTGATGATCTCCGCCTGTCCGATCGCATATCCAATCCGCATCCCCGCCATGGAACGAGATTTTGAAAAGGTCTGGACAACCAGAAGATTGTCATACCTGGATACAAGCTCCAGCGCTGAGCGGCCGCCAAAATCAATATAGGCCTCATCAACGACCACCAGAACGTCCCGGTTATGTTTCAGAATATCTTCGATAAAATCCAGATTTTCAAGAACCGACGTCGGCGCATTTGGATTTGGGAAAATCACACCGCCGTTCTCTTCATAATAATCTTCTTTCCGAATACGGAAATCTGCATCCAGCGGCTTTGTTTCATAAGGGATCCGGAAAGTATCCGCCCATACCGGATAAAAAGAATAGGTAATATCCGGGAAAAATATCGGTTGATTCCGGTTAAAAAATGTCTGAAAGACCATGGCAAGCACATCATCGGAGCCCACTCCGACAAATACCTGATCTCTGCCGACATGATAAAACGCTGCCAGTTCATTGACCAGCTCACTGGCCGCCGGGTCCGGATACAGACGGAACCGGTCCGTCGGCAGGTGCTCTGCCAGCGCTGTAACGCCCGGTGCCGGCGGGTAGGGATTCTCATTGGTGTTCAGTTTAATCATTCCCGGCTGGTTCGGTTGCTCCCCTGGTGTATAGGGTTCCACCCGCCGAACATAATCTCTCCATGTACTCATAGGTATCACGACCTTTCCCTTTTTATCGAAAACAGAGGCTTATTTCAAAGCAGTTTTTATTTAAAGTAAGTTTCCGCCAGCGCCTTAAAAGCCGGCATGGAACGTTCAATCATTTCATAGGCCACGCAGTAAGCGATCCGCACATATCCCGGACATCCGAAACTCGATGCCGGAACAATAAGAAGATGATGTTTCTTTGCTTCTGCCACAAAGGCTTTATCATCCGCCGTCGGTGCCTTCATAAACAGATAGAAAGCGCCCTCCGGTTTTACACATTCAAATCCCATGGCTTTCAGGGATTCATATAAGAACTTCCGGTTCCGGTCATAGGCCGCCACATCGGTCTTTTCATCAATACATTCCTTAATCATCAACTGCTGCAGCGACGGCGCATTGACAAAGCCGAGAACCCGGTTGGCAATAGCCAGCCCCTGAATAAGTCCGGCATAATCATCCACAGCCTTCGGTACGGCCAGGTATCCGATCCGCTCCCCGGAAGGGATAATGATTTACTGAAGGAATAACCAATGATACAGTTGCGGATATGTTTTGTCATAAACGGAAGTTCGACACCGTCATAGACCAGTTCCCGGTAAGGTTCATCGGAAATCACATAGATTGAATGACCGATCCGTGCCTCTGCCGCCGCTAAAACCGCCTGCAGCCTATCCAGCGTTTCCGCCGAATAGACAACGCCCGTCGGATTATTCGGATTATTGATAATCAGAGCCTTTGTCCGTTCATTTATCTGTGCATCCAGAAGATCCAGATTCAACTGAAAGGTTTCGGTATCCGGAGGAATAACAACGAGTTTTCCCTGATAGTTCAACACATAGTTCCGGTATTCCCCGAAATAAGGGGCAAAACAGATGACCTCATCTCCCGGATCAAGCAGGGTTCTGAGAGCGACATTCAGTCCCCGGCAGCGCCGACAGTCATCAGAATGTCCGCCCCGCTGAAATCGGTTTCAAACCGCCGGTTCAGAGATGCCGCTACAGCCTCCCGGACTTCCTCATATCCCGCGTTGCTCATATATCCGTGAACATAAAGGGAATTTTTTTCATCCAGAATCCGCTTCATGGATGTCCGCACTGCCTCCGGCGCCGGAACGCTCGGATTGCCCAGACTGAAATCGTAGACATTTTCTGCGCCGACCTTCGCCGCCATCTCTTTGCCCTCTTCAAAGAGCGCGCGAATCACCGAATTCCCCTGAACCAACTGTTCCATGCTTTTTGATATCATCGATTTAACCTTCTTCCTCCATGTTGCTCAGCTTCGCCGCCTGATCTGCCGCCGTCAGACTGTCAAGCACTTCATCCAGATCGCCGTTTAAAATATCATCCAGACGATGCAGTGTCAGCTTAATCCGGTGGTCGGTACAACGTCCCTGCGGGAAGTTATAGGTGCGGATTTTCTCCGAACGGTCTCCGGTTCCTACCTGATTTTTACGGTTTGCCGCTTCTTCCTTCTGTTTTTTCTCCAGCTCTAAATCATATAATCTGGAACGGAGGACCTTTAAACCTTTATCTTTATTTTTTTAACTGAGATTTTTCATCCTGACAGGAAATAACGATACCTGTCGGAATATGGGTAATACGCACCGCAGAGTCGGTTGTGTTGACACACTGACCGCCGTTTCCTGAGGCACGGAATACATCAATACGCACATCGTTCATATCCAGATGCACATCGACTTCTTCGGCTTCCGGCATAATCGCTACAGTCACCGTAGATGTATGGATACGGCCGCCGGACTCGGTTTCCGGTACACGCTGTACCCGGTGAACGCCGCTTTCAAATTTCAGCCGGGAGTAAACGCCGTTTCCTGAAATCATAAAGACAACTTCTTTGAAACCGCCGATGCCGCTTTCGTTGACACTCATCATTTCAACCTTCCAATGCTGCTTTTTCCGCATACTTCGCATACATACGGTATAACTCCGCCGCAAACAGCGCCGCTTCGTCCCCGCCGGCTCCGGCACGGATTTCAACGATAACGTTCTTCTCATCCATCGGATCCTTCGGGATGAGCAGTACTTTTAATTCCTGTTCGATTTCTGTGATACGGCGTTTGGATTCGGCCATTTCTTCCTTCGCCAGTTCCCGCATCTCTTCGTCGCTTTCCATCTCAAAAAGCTCCAGACTGTCTTCCACATTCTGTTTTTCCTGCTTATATTCTGTATATTTTTCAACGATTGGAGCCAGGTCATTCTGTTCTTTCATCAGCTTTCGGAACCGCGGCTGGTCGTTGACAACATCCGGGTCATTTAATTCTTCCATTACCTGCTGATACCGGATTAAAATATCCTCTAATCTGTCAAACATATTTTTTCCTCCAATTGATTTCTATCTTCTTCCATAGACCACTCGGTCCAGTCCGGCCAGATCTCTGACCGTATGTATCTCTTTAAATCCTTTTTTTCCGCCATCATCTGCGACACCTCTGCCGCCTGTTCACAGCCGATTTCATAAAACAGCCAGCCCGACGGTTTCAGATAATCCGCCGCCCGGTCCGTTATCTTCCGGTAAAATTCCAGCCCCCGGTCCGCCCCTTCCAGCGCCAGCCGGGTTCAAAGTCCCGGACTTCCGGCATCAGCGTTTCAATAACCTCCCCGGAATATACGGCGGATTGGACACGATCACATCGAATGTTCCCCGGACTTCCGAAAACAGATCGCTCTGAATCCATTCAAGACTCTCCTCTGTCCGTCCATCCTTCTGCCATGCCTGACAGTTGAAAATTCCATTCATGCGGGCGGTTCTCAGGGCGTCCCCGGAAATATCCACTCCGGTTCCTTTTCCGTAATGTCCCAAAGCCATCAGGCTGATTAAAATACAGCCGGACCCGGTACACATATCCAGTAAATCCCCGCCGGAAATATCCGCCTTTTCCAGAACGGTCTCTACCAGCGTTTCCGTATCCTGTCTCGGAATCAGCACCGATTCATTGACCATAAATTCCAATCCCATAAATCCCGTCGTTCCAAGTATATACTGCAGCGGATAATGGCCGCACCGGCGTTCAACGGCTTCTATATAACGCCGCTCTTCCTGCGGATCGGCTTCCGTATCCGCCTGAAGCAGATACTGTGCCCAGTTAAAACCACAGATATATTCTAACAGAACCCGGGCTTCCATGGTACTGTTTTCGATGTTATTTTCCAAAAGACGCTTTTCGCCGTCTTTTATAAGTTCTCTTAATGTTCTCACTTCGTTAATTCCTTCTGAAATTCCCGCCAGTCATAAATGGCTTCAATCGACGCAATGGCAACTTCCAGCATCTCCGCATCCGGCTCTCTCGTCGTAAATTTCTGCATCCAGAATCCCGGTTTGCTGACCAGACAGACCAGACCGGAATCATGGCGTCCCGCCCACTGAATGATTTCGTAGGATACCCCGGCGATCACCGGAACCATAAGAATCCGGAAAATCACCTTCAGCGCCATACTTTCCACCGGAAATATCTGGAAAAAAGAGCAGGAAAAATAAAATACTGACAAACATGACAATAAAAGAGAAAGCTCGTGCCGCACCGCTTATGAAAACGCGAATACTTTGCCGCATTTTCCGGTGTCAGTTCTTCCCCATGCTCAATACAGTTAATCGTCTTGTGTTCCGCACCGTGATACATAAACAGCCGCTGGATATCCTTCATCCGGGAAATACCCAGAATATATCCGACAAAAATAAGTACCCGGACAACGCCTTCCACAATTCCCAGAATCAGAGACGAATCCGTTACCTTCCGAAACAGTCCGGAAATAAAAAAAAAAAGGAAGCACCATAAACAGTCCAATCGACAGAATCAGTGATAATGCCACCGTCGCCGCCATAAACAGCTTATCCGACGTCTCACTTTTTTCCCTGTCTTCTTTTTCAGGCTTCTCTTCTTCATCAAAAAAGAAGCGGACCAGGTTAATGTCTGCATTCCCAATACCATTGAATCAATAAAGGCAAAAACGCCGCGGATCACAGGAATGTCGGAAACATGAAACTTCTGCCCGTAACTGATATGTTCTTCGGTCATGACCTCAATGGTCCGGTCCGATTTTCGTACGGCGACCGCATAACGGTTCTTATGGCGCATCATAACGCCTTCCATGACCGCCTGACCGCCAATATTTGCATATTTCATTTTTGTACCTCTATAGAAAAATAGGTTGAGATTTTATAAAAACCTCAACCTTACCTGTTACATTCTCATTATTCCTGAGTAATACCATACTTACGATTGAATTTATCAATACGGCCACGAGCTTTTTAGCAGCCTTCTGCTGACCGGTATAGAATGAATGGCATTTGGAACAGATTTCCACGTGAATTTCCGGTTTTGTAGAACCAGTTACAAATTCATTACCGCAGTTGCAAGTTACTTTTGCCTGATAATATTTTGGATGAATTCCTTCTCTCATGTTTTTCACCTCGCTAAAACTTTCTTATTATAAAACTGACGAATCAATTTTGTTCGTTACATGCTCTCATAAAAACAGCTTTCTTATTATATCATGGTTTATTCCGGCTTTCAAGCCCTTTTTGCAAAAATCTTTAAGAACAAACAATGACTTTATTTTTAAAACATTTTTGTCCGCTTTATGGCTGACACAAATGCTTTATTATCTTCGGTATGCATAAACATATCCAGAATCCGTTCCAGAGCCTCATCCGACTTCATACCGTTTAAAGCCTTACGCATCGTATAGGATGCCTCCAGTTCTTCTTTAGAAAGAAGCAGTTCTTCCCGCCGGGTTCCCTGACCGCAAAATATCCACCGCCGGGAATATCCGTTTTTCTGAAAGTTTCCGGTCAAGGACCAGTTCCATGTTACCGGTTCCCTTAAATTCCTCGAATACGACATCGTCCATCTTACTTCCTGTCTCCACAAGGGCCGTCGCAAGAACGGTCAGGCTGCCGCCTTCCCGCATATTCCGGGCCGCACCGAAAAATTTCTTCGGCATATGCAGGGCTGCCGGATCCAGACCGCCGGATAATGTCCGGCCACTCGGCGGAACAGTCAGGTTATAGGCCCGGGCCAGACGGGTAATGCTGTCCAGAAGGATCACAACATCCTTTTTATGCTCAACAAGCCGCTTCGCACGTTCCAGAACCATCTCGGACACCCGCTTATGGTGTTCCGGCAGTTCATCGAAGGTCGAATAGATGACCTCCACATTCTCCCACGATCGACTCCCGGATATCTGTAACCTCTTCCGGCCGCTCATCGATCAGGAGAATAATCAGATTCATATCCGGGTTATTCACCGTCACCGCTTTGGCAATCTGCTTTAAGAGCGTCGTCTTTCCGGTTTTCGGCGGAGACACGATCATCCCCCTCTGACCTTTTTCCGATCGGCGATACCAGATCCATGATCCGCATCGGAATACCGGAACGGACTGTTTCAAGACGAATCCGCTCATCCGGAAACACCGGAGTCATATCTTCAAAATTCATCCGCCGGGTCGCTTCTGCCGGGTGAAAACCATTGACTGATTTCACATACAGAAGGGCGCTGAACTTCTCATTCTGTGTCTTCACCCGGGTATTGCCCTCGATGATATCACCTGTCTTCATATTAAAACGGCGAATCTGAGCCGGAGAAACATATACATCATTCGGTCCCGGCAGGTAATTCTCACAGCGGATAAATCCGTAGCCGTCGGACAGAACCTCCAGAATACCACAGGCCATCTGACCGCTGTCCAGCGCTTCAAGGGAACTGTCCATGCGAATTTCACCGTCATCGGATGTTTCCGGTCCCCGCTCACTCCGCAGGTCCGTCCGTTCCGTGGACACAGGAGTTTTCTCTGAATCTTTGTTTTTCGCCGTCTTTTCGCGATTATATTTTCTCCTCCAGTTCACCCATAAGCTGAACTAACTGAGCTTTTCGCATCGTTGAGACATTTTTAACTCCCTGAGACTTTGCCAGTTCTTTTAGCTGAATCAACGACAGCGTTGCATATTTATCATTCATAGTGTCCTCCTTAATTATGTATATTTCGCTAATTTTCCGGGAAATAAAGCAGATAAACGCTTTTAGATAGCTATATTATACACTAAATTGTCAATTAATAAAGGGAAATCTTTCGCAGTTTTCGACTTTCCGATGCCTTCCGACAACTATCTGCTTTTTCATACGCATCCATAGTGTGCATAAATTTTAAATCCAAATGGGTCCAAATATCTGGGCACATTTCAAAAAAAACCGTCGAAATTTGCGAAATATTATAATTGCCACTATCGGATCAATGATGTTAAAATCAAATATATCATCTTATCAAAATTTCATTTATTTTCATCCTTTTCCCCAATACTTTTTCAGTATCTTCATACATTTTCAGTATTTTCCCTTTTATCTCACATCCTAAAATCGATTTTCTATTGTATTTCGTTTTTCCCCAGATTATAATTAAAGGAGGCATTTATGCAAAATATCGCTTACCAAAACAAAGATATTGCGCAGAAATATTCTGCCGAATTACTTAAAGATAAAAAGTCTGGCTGTTTACGGTCTTCCGCACATCCATATCAAGGAACTTCTCCCCACAAACCTTCCGGCTATTGAGACCAACGAACTTCGCATGGACAATCTCTTTCTTTTAAAAGATGGCACCATTGCCATTATTGATTACGAAAGCACTTTCGGCCCGAAGGATGTCATAAAATATGCAAAATTACATCGCCCGTGTCCTCAAGCGCTATGTTTCAGATAACCGGCAGCAATTTCCATATCTGCATCTGATTATTATTTTTTCTGCCGATATCGAAAATGTAGACCCCTTAATTGCCGATGTCGGCTGTATGAAGCTGTGGATTGAACCGGCCTTTCTGGTTCATATTCCCACAGAAACCGTTTATAAAAGACTCAGGGAAAAAATCGACGGCTGCGAGCCTCTAAGCGAGGAAGAGTTGATGCAGCTTATTATTCTGCCACTGACCGTCAAAGGAAAAGCGGAAAACAAAAACAATTAGTTGATACTGTCCGTCTGGCCCAGCGAATTCCCGATAATTCACAGAGAATCCAGGCTTTGTCCGGTATCCTGACCTTTTCCGATAAAATCATCGAACGTCAGATGGCAGCCAGAATAAGGAGGTTAATACGCATGAACAAGGTAGTCCAATTACTTTATGAGGATGGCGGCGAGCAAAAAGTAATTTCACTGGTACGAAAGAAACTGGCAAAACATATGACGCCCAAAGCAATTGCCGATATGCTTGAGGAAGATTCGGTAAAAATCGAAAATATTGCCAGAAAAATTGCTGAACACCCGGAAGCTGATGACCAGGAAATCTATTTCATTATCTGCGATGAAGCAGAAGCAGAGCCTTCATCTTCCGAAATTTAAAAAAGCAGCGCGGGACCCACATACTCCCGCAGCGAAGCCCAAAGAAAAAAGATTCTCCGCCAAAGCATTTTTTCTGCTTTGACGGAAAACCTTTTTCTTACTTTATATCCAACTCAGGCGGTTCATCCAAATGTTCGGATACATATTTGCCATTTTTTCTTACGCTGTCTGACACATTCTGTCAGCAAATACTCAATCTGTCCGTTGACCGAACGGAAATCATCCTCTGCCCAGGCTGCGATGGCATCATAAAGTTTCGCCGATAATCTGAGTGGTACCTGTTTCTTTTTTTCTGTTCTGCCATATTAATACAGACTGCCCGAATTTACAATGGGCTGGGCATCCCGATTGCCGCAGAGAACTACGAGCAGATTGGATACCATAGCAGCCTTTCTTTCCTCATCCAATTCAACCACATCATTTTCACTCAGCCGTTCCAGAGCCATTTCGACCATGCCGACGGCGCCGTCGACGATCATCTTCCGGGCATCAATAATGGCTGACGCCTGCTGCCTCTGAAGCATCACTGTGGCGATTTCCGGTGCATATGCCAGATAGGTAATCCGTGCTTCGATAATCTCAAGTCCGGCCTCTCCCACCTTCTGCTGGATCTCATCACGGATTCTGGCCGCAACGACTTCACTGGAACCCCGGAGGCTTCCTTCATCCGCAATTCCGTCCCCTGTTGTGTCCACATTCGGAGCCACATCATAAGGATAAAGACGGACAACATTTTCAGAGCGCTGTCACACTGAAGTGACAGATATTCTTTATAATTATCCACATTAAAAAACCGCTTTGGCAGTATCTACAACCCGCCACATCACCGCAATACCGATTTCTACCGGATTACCGAGACAGTCATTGATTTTCTGGCGGTTATTGTTTAATGTCATAATCTTCAGAGACACTTTCTTACTGCCGCCCTCAAGATTTGCCGCATCACTGCCGATGGTCAGGGGATAAAGCCGTTTTCTTATGGCTGCTGTCCACATCACCGCTCTGGTTCAAATGGGTTTTGCCGCCGGATTCACGCTGGTACAGAACGGATTCACGAAATAAAAGCCTTCGCCTTTCAGTGATCCCACATATTTACCAAACAGTGTGAGGACCAGGGCCTCCTGCGGTTTCAGCACCTTCAGGCCGCACAGCGGGACCCATCCGATCGTAAGCCATACGATACAGATAATCAGAAGCACCGGCGGTTTCCCTGCGCCGACCATAAAACCGCCCACAATACATCCGGCAATCACTGCCAGGTAGACAAGGATCGTCAGCAGAAGAACAAACATTCCTTTTTTCTTATTTGATAATACTTTCTCTTTCATAAAAAATTCCCTCCTTTGTTATTGTATTTATTTGATATCATCATGATATCATATTGTTTCTTGTTTGTAAAGACCAAAGCAAATCATTTGACGCGGAAATATAATTCTTGCTTTATATTTCTATTTCAAGTATATTATAAGAACAAGGGGTTGCTAAAATTTATATTTTGGAGGTATAGAGATATGGATAAAAAAAATCTACACACTGCGAAACGGTATCGAAATTCCGGGCATCGGCTTCGGAACCTGGCAGGCAAAGGACGACGCTGCTGTCAACTGCGTGAAATCGGCTCTGGAGGCCGGCTACCGTCATATTGACACAGCCACATTGTATAAAAACGAAGGCAGCGTTGGACAGGCCATTGCCGAATGTGGTCTGAAACGCGAAGACGTCTTTATTACAAGTAAATTATGGAACTCAAACGGGGCTATGACAAAACCATGGCTGCTTTGAAACCACACTGGAAACCATGGGCTTAGACTATCTGGATTTATATCTGATTCACTGGCCGGCAACGCCGCACCGTTTTGAAAACTGGAATGAAATCAATCTGGATACATGGAAAGCCATTACAGAGCTTTATAAAGCCGGACGTATCCGTGCGATCGGCGTATCCAACTTCCTTCCGCATCATCTGGAATCGCTGATGCAGACCGAAGTTCAGCCGATGATCGACCAGATTGAATATCATCCGGGATATCTTCAGCAGGAAACTGTGGATTACTGTCAGAAAAACGGTATCCAGGTTGAAGCATGGAGCCCCGCTCGGCAACGGTCAGGTATAAACGATGCCTTCCTCGCATCCATCGCAGAAAAGTATGGCAAGAGTGTTGCCCAGATCTGTATCCGCTTTGCCGTTCAGAATGGCATTATTCCGCTTCCGAAGTCTGTAACTCCATCCCGTATCGCATCCAACCTTGATGTTTACAACTTCGAGATTTCCGATGAAGATATGAAAGCGATCGCAGCTATGCCTCAGATCGGATTCTCCGGATGGAACCCGGACGAAGTTGATTTCTAAAAACGATACATAAACGAAATACCGCCCGGAACAAAATGCTGTTCCGGACGGTATTTATTTTACCGTTTATTTATTCAGTTTTGCTGCGGCCTTTTCTTCAATCTTGGCTTTTGCCACATAGGCTCTCACATGGGTTCCGTTACCGATAACACCGGCTTCGTCCCGGGCTTCAAAAAGAAAATGTGACCATCTTCTTTTCCACTTTTTCTACCTTTGCCGTACAGGTCACTTTCATGCCTACCGGTGTCGGTGACGAATGGGTAATCTCCAGTGACACCCCGACACTGGCTTCACCTTCAACACTGGCCTGATCCATGCACATAAAACACGTTTTTTTTTCTGCCAGAGCCACAAGAACCGGCGTTCCGAATACATTCGGAGTTCCCGGAACTGCACTTGCGGCTGTCATATCTTCGGTGACAACCTGTTCACAGGTGAATGTTGTATTTAATAACTGTTCTTTTTCCATCATTTCTTCTCCTGTTCCGCTGTAATTTTTGTTAACTGCTTTCCCGGAAATTACTGAATAAAGGATTTCAGGGATTCGAGTAAAGCATCCGGATTTTCACCATGTACCTGGATATTGATCGGTTTGCTTAAATCAAGGCTGAAAATACCCATAATGGATTTTGCATCAATAACGTAGCGGCCGGATACTAAATCAACATCGCCTTCATATACGGCAACAAGACGGTTAAACTCTTTAACATCTTCAATGCTCTGTAATAAAATCGTTGCTTCTTTCATTCTAAACTCCTCCTGTCAAATCTGAATCAACTCATATTCATCTGTTCCAAGGCCCAGTGCCTTCGCGTGTTCCAGGCAGCTGGTCCAGTTTGTGTCCGGAAATACATCGGTGAAATGATCGTGATGAACATGCTCCACCTCATCCAGAACACTGCCTTTGCAGACTGGCTGGTTATTTACCGCATCCGCACAGGCTCTATTCAAAGCAACCGGATCAAAGGATGCAAACATCCCCACATCCGGAACAATTGGCGCATCATTCTCGCCGTGACAGTCGCAATACGGCGACACATCCATCACAAGGCTGATATGGAAATTCGGACGGCCGTCAATCACTGCCTTCGTATATTCTGCCATCTTACAGTTTAAAATATCATTGGACTCATCCGATGCCGGACGTACAGCATCCATCGGGCAGACCCCGATACACCGTCCGCATCCGACACATTTATTATGGTCAATGGATGCTTTCTTATCCGTTATTGAAATCGCATCATGGGCACAGACCTTGTACACTGGCCGCATCCGATACACTTTCTTTCGGATACCCGTGGTTTTCCTGCACTGTGCATCTCCATCTTTCCCGCTCTTGAACCGCAGCCCATACCGAGATTCTTAATGGCTCCGCCGAATCCCGCAGCTTCATGACCTTTAAAATGATTCAGTGAAATGACGATATCCGCATCCATCACGGCACGGCCGATCTTCGCTTCCTTCACATAAGTTCCGCCTTCGACCGGAACACAGACCTCGTCCGTTCCTTTCAGGCCATCGGCAATAATGATATGGCATCCGGTTGAAAACGGTGAAAATCCGTTGACATAAGCGCTGTCCAGATGATCCAGAGCATTTTTTCTGCCGCCGACATATAAGGTATTACAGTCCGTCAGAAATGGTTTTCCACCAAGACTCCGCACAAAATCAACCACTGTTTTTGCATAATTCGGCCGGAGATAGGCCAGATTACCCGGTTCACCAAAATGAATCTTAATCGCTGTATATTTTTATCAAAATCAATGCTGTCCATGCCGGCAGTTTTCATCAGCCGTACCAGCTTCTGCTGAATGTTTTCCTGAACTGTCGCACGGAAATTCGTAAAATAAACTTTAGACTTTTTCCATTTTTTTCCTCCTGAATCTGTTCTGTTCCTTCAATTCTAATACGCCGCAAAAAAGCTGTCAATCCATTTCTTTCTTGATTTCACCTAATGTAAATGATATGATAAATCATAGTTACTTAACCTAAGCTATGATGAAAGGAACATGAAAAAATGACAGTCAACGAAAAAGCATTAAAACTTCATGAACAATGGCAGGGAAAGATTGAAACAGTTTCCAAATGCCCGATAAAAACCCGGGAGGATCTGGCTCTTGCCTATACTCCGGGCGTTGCAGAGCCATGTAAAGTCATCGCAGAAAATAAAGACGCTGTCTACACATATACGAGCAAAGCCAATACGGTCGCTGTGGTATCCGACGGTTCCGCCGTTCTCGGCCTCGGCAATATCGGTCCTTATGCTGCTATTCCGGTCATGGAGGGCAAGGCCGCTCTTTTCAAAGAATTCGGTAACGTCAACGCCGTACCGATCTGCCTGGATACTCAGGATACCGAAGAAATCATTGAAACCGTTATCCGTCTTGTCCGGCCTTCGGCGGCATTAACCTGGAAGACATTTCCGCACCGAGATGCTTCGAAATCGAACGCCGGCTGAAAGAAGTTTTGGATATTCCGGTTTTCCATGACGACCAGCACGGCACAGCCATCGTTGTTCTGGCCGGCATTATGAACGGTCTCCGTCTGACCGGAAAGAAAAAAAGAAGATTGTCAGGTCGTTGTCAACGGTGCAGGTTCTGCCGGCATCGCCATCAGCCGCCTCCTTTTAACCTTTGGCTTCAAACATCTGACTATGTGCGACCGTTTCGGAATCATTTCCGGAGATTATCCGGATTTAAACTGGATGCAGAAAGAAATGCTTAAAGTGACAAACCTTGAAAATAAAACCGGAACGCTGGCCGATGCCATGAAGGGCGCCGATGTCTTTGTCGGTGTTTCCGCACCGGGCATCGTTTCTCAGGAAATGGTCGCTTCCATGAATAAAGACGCCATTATGTTTGCCATGGCCAATCCCGTGCCGGAAATCATGCCGGATCTGGCGCGGGCCGCCGGAGCCAGAGTTATCGGTACCGGACGCTCGGACTTCCCGAACCAGATCAATAACGTCACCGCTTTTCCGGGCATTTTCCGGGGCGCTCTGGAGGGTCATGCCAGCCAGATTACCGAAGCGATGAAGCTGGCTGCTGCCGAAGCCCTTGCCGGCCTTGTTTCGGATGAAGAACTGAACGAAGACTTTATTATGCCGGACCCCTTTGACCCACGGATTGTCGATGCTGTTGCCAAAGCAGTCAAAGACCATATCACCCGCTGATATGCCATCGGATTATGCAGAAGCGCTGCAGCTTTGGCACGGGAAACCCTATCACTCCCTGAACCATTATCTGCAGAACCGTTTCGGTGAAAAAATTTACAAAATCGCTCTGAACGGCGGCTTTACCTGCCCGAACCGGGACGGAACCCTCGGAAACCGCGGCTGTATTTTCTGCAGTGCCGGAGGTTCCGGCGACTTTGCCGGAGACCGGGTACAGACGCCGTCCGCCAGACTTTCCGAACCCCCGGCGGCGGTGCCGGCGATATCCGCCCAGCTTGTGGCCGGGAAAAATCTTCTCTCCGGAAAACATACCGGTTCGAAGTATATCGCCTACTTTCAGGCCTTTACCAATACCTACGGCCCGATAGAAACGCTGGAAAAGCTCTATTCCGAAGCGATCGCGGCTCCGGAAACTGCCATACTTTCCATCGCCACCCGGCCGGACTGCCTTTCTCCGGAAGTCATTGCGCTTTTAGAAAGATTGAACCGGATCAAGCCCGTCTGGGTTGAACTCGGTCTGCAGACCATTCACGAAAAAACGGCCCGCTTTATCCGCCGCGGTTATGGGCTGGACCGGTTTATCGAAGCCCTCGAAAACCTCCGGGCAGCGGGGATTGAGACTATTGTCCATACGATTCTCGGCCTTCCCGGTGAAACGGCCGAAGATATTCTGGAAACCCACCGGTTTCTCGCAGAGCAGCCCATTCAGGGAATCAAGCTTCAGCTTCTCCACGTTCTGAAGGGGACCGATCTGGCGGACATTTATGCGGCTTCACCTTTTCATGTTCTTTCTATGGACGAATACGCCGACCTGGTCATCCGGTGTCTGGAAGTTCTCCCACCGGAAACAGTGATTCACCGCATCACCGGCGACGGACCGAAAAACCTGTTGGTGGCGCCTCTGTGGAGCGGCCATAAAAACAGGTGCTTAACACCATTCATCACACCTTTAAAACCCGCAGTACCTGGCAGGGGCGCCTCTATCATTAAAAAGCACCCCTCCGGCCCAAATTATGAAAGGATAGTTTCTATGATTGCAGACCCGGCTACTTTGTATAAATTAATCATTTTATATATTTTGGACCATTCCGAATTTCCACTGACGAATTCCCAGCTCTGTGAATTTCTCCTGGACAAAGGCTATACGACATATTTCACCATCCAGGCCGCCATTTCGGATTTGCTGGATGCCCAGTTTATTTCTGTCACACAGAAAAATAACAGCTCCTACTACCGTCTGACCCCGATGGGCGAGGAAACCCTTGAGGCCTTTGACTCCTCGATTTCCGATGGTATCAAAAACGATGTCCGTGACTTTCTTGAGGAAAAACATCAGGCGCTGCGTCAGGCCAATGAGGTCACAGCCACCTATGTACCGAAAAAAACCAGGAATTTGATGTGGAACTTTCCCTGAAGGATAAAAAAGACATACTGATGAATCTGCGCCTGACCGTACCGACCGAAATTCAGGCGGAACATATCTGCGACCACTGGCAGAAAAAAAGCAACGAAATCTATGATTATCTCATGACTGCGCTGCTCAGCAAATAACAAAAAGCAAAGGGATTGGAAACCTGAACGTCCATGAATATGAACTTCAATTCCAATCCCCTTTTTTATCTATCTGTCCCACTTATCGCAGAGGCTGTTGATCTGATCGGCAAATTTCGCCAGATCCTTGTTGGCTCCGCCCTCGTTATGGTTAATGACTGCCATGAGCCGTCTGCCCGCAGCCACCAGACGTTCAAATACGGAAGAAGCTTTCCGTGCCGCTGCCTTCTTCGACTTGCGTACAGGCACAGCTTCCACAACGCAGCTATTGTCCTCCAGATCGAAGCTGCTTCCGCTGTAAGGCGCCACCGCATCATAACCGTATTCATTTTTCAGACATTCTGTAAAAAGCATCACAGACTGCCGCCTCACCGTGAACAACGAATACCCGTTCCGGTTTCTGCTTAAAGCCATGAAGCCAGTCGATCAATCCGTTCTTATCCGCATGACCGCTGATGCCCGCAAGCTGTTCGATATGGGCCCGCACCTCGATCGTTTCACCAAAGAGCTTCACTTCCGGCGTGCCTTCCACCAATGCCCGGCCCAGCGTACCGTTCGCCTGATAACCGACAAAGAGGATCGTACATTCCGGCCGCCACAGATTATGTTTCAGATGATGGCGAATCCGTCCGGCTTCACACATACCCGAAGCGGAGATAATCACCTTTGGATGGTTTTCAAAGTTAATGGCTCTGGAATCATCACTGGTTACCGACGTCTTTAATCCCTGGAAGGATATCGGGTTAATTCCCTGATGCACCAGTTCCATGGCTTCTTCATCAAAACATTCATAAATATTCCGGTTAAAGATCGTCGTCGCTTCAATCGCCAGCGGACTGTCCACATAAACTTCAAAATTCTCATGACCCACGATCCGGTGTTCCGCCTTAATCTGCCGGATAAAATAAAGCATCTCCTGAGTACGTCCGACAGCGAAGGAAGGAATAACGACATTTCCGCCCCGGTCAAAGGTCGTCTGGATAATCCGGCTCAGTTCTTCCACATAATCCGGACGGGTCTGTCCATGGGAACGGTCGCCGTAAGTAGACTCGATCACCACATAATCCGCTTCGTCCACCCGGGACGGATCTTTAATCAGCGGCTGATGGGTATTTCCCCACATCTCCGGAGAAAACAATCTTCTTCTGAAGTCCGTTTTCGCTCACCCACACCTCAATGCAGGAGGACCCCAGCAGATGTCCCACATCCGTAAACCGTATGCGGATTCCCGGACACACATCAATGATTTTGTTATAATCGCATCCGGCAAACTGTTCCAGCACGCCGGCAGCATCTTCCATCGAATACAGCGGGACAACCTCCGGTTTTCCGGCACGGCAACCCTTCCGGTTTTTCCACTCCGCTTCAAACTCCTGGATATGGGCGCTGTCACGAAGCATAATATCACATAAATCCCTGGTCGCATTCGTTGTAAAAACAGTTCCCCGAAAACCTTCCGCATATAACAGCGGAAGCAGTCCGGAATGGTCAATGTGGGCATGGGTCAGAAATACATAATCTATTTCTGCCGCAGCCGCCGAAACCGGCTGGTTTTCAAAGAAATCTTCGCCCTGTTCCATCCCATAATCAATAAATATCTTTTTCCCGCAGGCTTCAGATAATGACAGCTTCCCGTCACCTCATGAGCAGCTCCAGAAAATGTCAAACGCATAATAATACCCCCATTTCGTATACTCTTATCATATACGAAACGGGGCTAATTACCATGAATTTTTTATTAAATTTCGAAATCTAACGCATATTGTTCGATCAATTCCCAGATTTCATCCCGTCCCTGCTTGCTCAGGGAAGAAAAAAGGAATCATCGGTGTTCCCTCAGTCACATTGAGGGTGGTTTTAATCTGCTTTAAATGCTTCGGTATCTGACTCCGGTTCAGCTTATCCGCCTTTGTTGCGATAATGACCGGGTTAAATCCCTGCTCCACGATCCACCGGTACATGTGTTTGTCATTTCCTGACGGCTCGTGTCGAATGTCAATTAAGAGGAATACGAGACGGAGCTGTTCGGACGTATGCAGATAGCCCTCGATCATCTTTCCCCATTTGGCCTTCACTGCCTCGGATACTTTGGCATAGCCGTATCCCGGCAGATCGACAAAATAGATTTCCTCGTTAATTTTATAAAAATTGATGGTCTGGGTCTTTCCCGGCTGCTGAGATGTCCGCGCATAGGACTTCCGGTTCATCAGCGCGTTGATCAGCGAGGATTTTCCCACATTGGACTTTCCTGCAAAGGCAAACTCCGGCAGGATATTTTCCGGCAGTTTACTTGTCACACCGCAAACCGTTTCAAGATTCACATTTTTTATAACGTGCATGGGTTTCCTCCTTCTGTTTATGCCTCTGCTTCCGGCGACTGCAAGGGGCTGTCTCAAGAACGTCCTTCATGCCTTCCGCATAGACGATTTCCAGTCCTTCGCAGATTTCCGCATCCAGTTCCTCAACATCCTTCCGGTTCTTCGCCGGAACGATCACCGTCTTGATCTTTGCCGCTTTCGCCGCAAGAATCTTTTTCCTTAAGTCCGCCGATCGGCAGCACGCGGCCCCGAAGGGTAATTTCCCCGGTCATCGCCACGCTGGCTTTCACCTTAATTCCGGTAATTGCTGAAATCATCGCTGTCGCCATGGTCGTTCCCGCCGACGGTCCGTCCTTCGGCACTGCGCCTTCCGGAATATGGATGTGCATGTCGTGGGTATCAAAAAAGTCCGGTGCAATATGGTAGGTCTCACTCATCGAACGGATAAAGCTGATCCCCGCCCGGGCAGATTCCTTCATCACATCACCGATCTGTCCGGTCAGTTCAAATTTACCTTTACCCGGAAGAACATTCACTTCCACAGACAGAGTGACACCGCCGACGCTTGTCCATGCCAGTCCCCGGACAATTCCGACTTCGTTCCTGCTGTTGGCTTCATCGAAGGTATAACGTTCCTTACCAAGATATTTTTCAAGGGCCTTAACGCCCACTTTAACACTTTTTATCCTCTTCCACGATTTCACGGGCCGCCTTCCGGCAAATATCACCGATACGGCGTTCCAGATTACGCACACCGGCTTCCCGGGTGTAGTGCATGATGATCTTTTCCAGCGTCCGGTCAGTAATAGACACCTGGCTCTTTTTCAGTCCGTGGATCTTAATCTGTTTCGGAATCAGATGCTCTTTGGCAATATGCATCTTTTTCATTTTCCGTATAACTGTTAACCTCGATGATTTCCATACGGTCGAGAAGCGGCCGCGGGATCGTCGATAAGGTATTGGCTGTCGCAATGAAAAGAACCTCGGACAGATCGATTGGAAGCTCGATATAGTTGTCCCGGAATTTGGAATTCTGTTCCGAATCCAAAACCTCAGAAGGGCAGAAAAAGACATCGCCCTTGTAGTCGTTGCTCGTCTTATCCACTTCATCCAGAAGCATGAGCGGGTTTTTCACACCGGCATTTTTCAGGGCCGACGCGATACGTCCCGGCATGGCGCCGACATAGGTTTTCCGGTGTCCCCGGATTTCCGCTTCGTCCCGGACACCGCCGAGACTGATACGCACATAGCGCTTATCAAGCGCCCGTGCCACGGAACGGGCAATGGAGCTTTCCGGTGCCCGGAGGTCCCACGAGACAGAGAATCGGACTTTCACCTTTGCCCGTCAAAAGACGCACGGAAAGATATTCCAGAATACGTTCTTTGACTTTTCAAGACCGTAATGATCTTCGTCAAAATTTCCTGGGCCTGCTTCAGGCTGACCTTTTCCTCATCTTTTTTTATCCCATGGCATGGCCAGCAGAGTTTCCACGTAACCGCGGATAACGCCATTTTCCGATGCCATATTGGCAGATGAACGGAAACGGTCGATTTCTTTCTGGATTTTCTCCTTAATGTCGTCGCCGGCTTCCAGTTCCGCAAGCTGAGCTTCGAACTGTTCCGCATCGCTCTGGGTGTTATCTTCCCCGAGTTCTTCCCGGATAACCTTCATCTGTTCCCTGAGAATATATTCCCTCTGGTTTTTATCCACCCGTTCCTTGACCTTTCCTGGATTTCACGGGTAATGCGGATCATTTCGATTTCCCGGTTCATAAAATCTACCAGATTTTCAAAACGCATCTGCAGGTCCACCGCTTCCAGACACTTCTGCCGTTCTTTATATTCCATCGGCAGATTGGTGCAGAGCTGGTCGACCAGCTTCAGCAGATTTTCTTCTTCCAGAAGCTGACGCACCAGTTCCACACTGAAATTCGGGTTCTGAGCCGCATAATTCTGGAGAAGCTCATGGATATAGCGCACATAGCCCGCCTGCTCCAACGCATCGATCTCACAGATGGTCTTGTCAAACACCGTCACTTCCGCTTCGAGCATCGGATTTACGCTGACCAGATTATCCAGATGGGCTCTGTAGGTTCCCTCCACCATCACACGCAGAGAATCCTTCGGCAGTTTCACAAGCTGTTTAATCTTAGCCACCGTTCCGAAATCATAGAGGTCTTCCCGTCCGGGTTCTTCCACTTCGATATCCTTCTGTGTCAGAAGCAGAATGTTCTGGTCCTTTGTCATGGCCGCTTCAATCGCCGCCTTTGACCGTTCCCGGCTTACTTCAAAATGAACAATCATATTCGGGAGTATCGTCAGCCCTCTTAATGCGATTACCGGTAAGTCTAAACATATATTATTCATCTTTCGCACCACTTTCTAATAATAAAGCAGGCTGTACCTTTCTGGTACAGCCCTTAATTACTTTCCGGGTTTTAAGCAATCTCACCGCTGCTTTTCGGTGCCGCTTTCCGTCCTGTGACCCGTTTCACAGGCGCTTTTTCGCCGTAAGTCAACACCGGTTCTCCCTGTCCGTCCACAACCTCTTTCGTGATCGTGCAGGAATCCACCAGTTCCTCCGACGGAATCTGATACATAATATCCATCATCGTTTCTTCGATAATGGCACGAAGTCCACGGGCTCCTGTCTTCTGTTCGAAGGCGCGCCGTGCCACTTCACGCACCGCATCCTCTTCGAAATCCAGACGTACGCCGTCCAGCTCAAATAACCGCTGATACTGTTTGACCAGAGCGCTCTTCGGCTGGGTCAGAATCTGAACAAGGGCATCCTCATCCAGCAGATCCAGTGCAACACATACCGGCACACGGCCCACAAATTCCGGAATCAGACCGAATTTTATGAGATCTTCCGGCAGTGTCTGACGGAATAATTCACCGATATTGGTTTCATCTTCATTCTGACGGAGTTCCGAACCAAAACCGATGCCTTTCCGGCCGATTCTGGACTGAATAATCTTTTCCAGACCATCAAAGGCTCCGCCGCAGATGAACAGAATATTCGTTGTATCAATCTGTATAAACTCCTGATGGGGATGCTTGCGTCCACCCTGAGGCGGCACTGAAGCAATCGTTCCTTCGAGGATTTTCAGCAATGCCTGCTGGACGCCCTCGCCGGAAACATCCGGGTAATGGAGACATTTTCCGACTTGCGTGTAATTTTATCAATTTCATCGACATAGATGATGCCGTATTCTGCCCGGTCCACATCGTAGTCTGCCGCCTGCAGAAGCTTCAGCAAATGTTTTCCACATCTTCACCGACATAACCGGCTTCTGTCAGGGCCGTTGCATCCGCAATGGCAAAAGGCACATTCAGCATCTTTGCCAGCGTCTGTGCCAGCAATGTTTTTCCGGAACCGGTCGGTCCCATCAGAAGCACATTACTCTTCTGAAGCTCCACATCCGACTCCTTGTCCGCCATAATCCGCTTATAATGATTATACACGGCCACCGCCAGCGTTTTTTCGCATCATCCTGTCCGATGATATAGTCGTCGAGAAAGGCTTTGATTTCCTTTGGCTTCATCAGACGAATGCCTTCGGCAATATCTTCCTCTTCCTCAAATTCTTCTGTAATAATTTCTGAACATATCCCGATACATTCATCACAGATAAATGCGTTGGGACCTGCAATCAGCTTCCGGACCTGATCCTGAGTCTTATTGCAGAAAGAGCATCTTGGGACTTTTTGTCCTCCATGCGTCCAGCCATAAATGACACCTCCGGCTTTCTATAAAATACTATCTGCTGGAAATTACTTTGTCGACCAGGCCGTAAGCCATCGCTTCTTCGGCTGTCATGTAATTATCCCGCTCTGTATCCTGCTCAATAATTTCAAGAGGTTTTCCCGTATTTGCGGCCAGAATCTCATTCAGACGTTTCTTTGTCTTCAGAATCTGCTCTGCCACAATTTTAATTTCCGTCGCCTGGCCTGAGCGCCGCCAGCCGGCTGGTGAATCATGATTGTGGAATTCGGCAGAGCCATACGTTTTCCTTTTGTACCTCCGGCCAGAAGGAACGCTCCCATGCTGGCAGCCATCCCCATACAGATTGTGGATACGTCGCACTTAATATACTGCATCGTATCGTAAATCTCCATTCCGTCCGTTACTGAGCCGCCCGGACTGTTAATATAAAGACTGATATCCTTTCCCGGATCCTCAGATTCCAGGAATAACAACTGGGACACTATCAGATTGGCAGAAACATCCGTCACTTCTTCGCCAAGGAAAATAATACGGTCTTTCAGCAGTCTGGAATAAATATCATAAGACCGCTCGCCTCTGCTCGTCTGTTCAATGACATAAGGTACTAAACTCAAATTTCATTCCTCCTGTTTCAATCAGGCTGATTATTTTTCTACAGCAGCATCTGTAATCATATCAAGTGCTTTCTGTGCAGACATATCTTTTCTCATAAGGTCTACATCCATGTATTCTCTGACTTTGTCTGCTTCCATCTTCCATGTTTCAGCAAGTCTCTTGATTTCAGCCTCAATTTCTTCATCTGTAATTTCAACGTTTTCTGCAGCGGCAATTGCATCAAGAACAAGACGGTTCTTAATATTTGCCAGTGCCTGTGGTTTCATCTGTTCAGCTAACTGCTGTGGTGTCATTCCTGTGTACTGGAAGTAGATGTCCATGCTGAGTCCCTGAGCAGCCAGATCCTGAGCGTACTGGTTCATCATATCATCGGTACTCTTTTTTAACCATTGCTTCCGGAATGTCCATTTTAGCATTTTCAACAACAATGTTCATAACCTTCTGCTGTCTTTCAGCTTTTGCTGTTTCAGCTTTACGTTCTTCAAGACGTTTTTTCAGGTCTTCTTTGTATTCAGCCAGTGTTTCAAAATCAGAAACATCCTGTGCAAATTCATCATCAACTTCCGGATATTCTTTTGTTTTAACTTCATGAACCTTAACTTTGAATAAAGCAGCTTTGCCTGCTAAGTCTTTTGCATGATATTCTTCCGGGAAAGTAACGTTTACATCAACGTCCGCGCCTGCTGCAGCGCCAATTAACTGTTCTTCAAATCCAGGAATGAATGTACCGGAACCGAGAACCAGTGCCTGTCCTTCGGCTGTACCTCCGTCAAAAGCAACGCCGTCAACGGAACCTGCATAGTCGATCATCACTGTATCACCATTTTCTGCAACACGTTCAACCGTTACTTCTCTGGAATTCTGTTCCTGAACTTTTTTGATTTCTTCTTCCATATCTTCGTCTGTCACTTCTGTGATGACTTTTTCAATTTCAACGCCTTTGTATGCGCCCAGTTCGACTTCCGGTCTCAGCGCAACTTCTGCTGTGAAAAAATAAAGTTTTTGCCTTTTTCCATCTGTACAACATCGATTTCCGGATAGGATGTGATATCCAGACCGGATTCTTTTGCTGCAGCTTCATAAGCTCCCGGAATCAGATCGTTGGCAGCTTCTTCATAGAACATGGATGCGCCGTACATTTTTTCAACCATCGCCTGAGGCACTTTGCCTTTTCTGAAACCTGGTACAGAAATCTGATTTTTATTTTTATTATATGCCTTTGTTGTTGCAGCAACAAACTCTTCAGCAGCGACTTCAATTGTCAGTTTCGCCATATTGTTTTCTAACTTTTCTACTTGTACACTCATTATATTTATATTCCTCCTTATATAAAAAATGCATGAGAGCATTTTTATGCACTTTAATCTATAGTATATAATAAGGAAAATCATATGTAAATAGGCGAATTTGAAATTTTTCATAAAAAAGGCCTGTTTTCAGGCCTTTTTCGCAGAATCGCTTCTTACTTATATAAAATCTTTATCATTTTGGAATCTCTTTCCTTTTCTTCTTCAACCGCAGATTCCTCCGTATAGGTGTAGAATCCTTTGCCGTTGGAAATACCGTGACGGCCCTCGTCCACCATCGACTGAAGAAGACTGTTCTGAACATTTTCACGGCTCAGATCCGGATACAGGTATTTCGCCACGGAATTAAAGACGTCCATACCTCCCAGATCCACGATCTTAAACGGACCGGAGCAGGTGTATCGGAGACCGTTGCCGTACTTGAGCACCCGGTCAATATCCTCCGGCGTCGCCACACCGCTCTCCACCAGATGCGTTGCCTCCCGAAGCAGTGCAAACTGAAGACGGTTTGAAAGGAAACCTTTCACATCTTTTTCAAAATTACCGGTTTTTTCCCCCATGTCCGTAAATACCTGGTGCAGTTTATCCACCGTATGCTGAGCCGTCTGCTCACCCCGGGTGATTTCCACCAGTGGAATAATATGCGCCGGGTTCAGATAATGGGTTCCGCAGAACCGCTCCGGCTTAGCCACAAATTTAGCCAGCTCATTGATCGAAATCGCGGATGTGTTGGAAGCGATAATACAATCTTCCGGTACAATCTGACAGATCATCTCATAGAAATCTTTTTTATCTGAATATCCTCCGGAATCGCCTCGATCACCAGCTGGGCATCCCGAAAACATTCGGTGTCCACCGTGTATACAAGGGCCTCCTGAATCTCTCTGGATTTTTCTTCGGTCAGCACCCCATTTTCAATCAGAGTTCTGTGGCAGTTCGCCACAATCTGCCGTGCCCGTTCAAAATCGGCTTCACAGTTGCTGTAAAGTGTCGTATGTACATCATACTGCGGAAAAGACTGGGCGATAATGGCTCCCATCAGGCCCGCTCCCGCAACAACGATGTTTCTAATGTCTGGTTCTACCATAACCTTTTCCTCCATTCTTACCTTCTCTGGAAACTTTCACTCTCTAATAGTTAGATTTTATCACAGACTTTCCACTTTGGCAAATAAATAACAATAAAAACCTGCAACAAAAAACAGCCTCCGGGAGACGGATATTTTTTCTGCCCTGTCCTCCCGGAAGCCGCTCTCACCTAACCCATGATATCCTTTTCCAGATTAGTTCTGTCCGGACATCTGTTCTTCCTGTCTGCGGATCATCCGGCGAACCATTTCACCGCCAACAGAACCTGCTTCTGCAGAAGTTAAATCGCCGTTGTAGCCATTTTTTAAATGAACACCGATTTCTCCGGCAACTTCCATTTTGAATTTATCCATGGCATCCTTTGCCTGAGGCACTTCCATACGGCTTCCGTTAGAACCTGTTCCACTGTTGTTTGACATTTTTTTTTCACCTCCAAGGAATTTTGAATAAGTATGTCTGACTTATTCTGATACTAGTATCTGCCGGTGTGCAGATATTATAATGGTAAATTCTAGATATGGGGCGGCCTTGAAATTTGCCGGAACAGACGTTATACTTTTTTATAAATCCTAAAAAATTCAAAAGGAAATGAGGCTTATATAATGGGAAATGAAATTGAACGCAAATACCTGATTCACGGCCTGCCTTTTTCAGTTGTCTGACTATCCGTGCCACGAAATTGAACAGGCCTACCTCAATACCGAACCGGTCATCCGTATCCGACGTCAGGATAACGACTATTATCTGACCTATAAATCCAAAGGCCTTATGGTGCGCCGAGAAGAAAACCTGCCCCTGGATGCAGATTCCTACCGCCATCTTCTGAAAAAAGCCGATGGGAATATTATCACAAAGACCCGGTACAAAATTCCCTTTGACAACGGTCTGACCATTGAAATCGACGTCTTTCACGGAAAATTTCAGGGACTCATTCTGGCGGAAGTGGAATTTCC
>VOFD01002466.1_pt1 | contig 31217 bp, 49 predicted proteins | sample 5384101 | NCBI WGS metagenome assembly VOFD01 (sample SAMN12384723, study PRJNA508395) | human gut metagenome | isolation source: healthy gut C | host: Homo sapiens
TTTGCAATCGACCGCTCGCAATAATGGCATTTCAAAACCACATTTTCCTTTGTCGACTACATGAAAACGCGTCTTCATCGGCTCGTTGTTCGTGATGCATTTCGGATTGTTGCAACGAACAATGCCAACGATTTCATCCGAAAGCGCCACTTTGAATTTCTTCACGACTTTGTAATCGCGAATGATATTGATATTGACACTTGGCGCAACCAACGCCAAACGGCTCAACGTTTCATCCGGAAAAACACATCGGCCACTTTCAATATGCCTTTTTGCCAAGTTTCTTGCTGTCGAGGTTATAGCCGATAGTCACGCTGCTTTCAAGCTTCTCGATGCCAAGCAAGCTGATTATCTTAAAGACCAAGTGAGGCGGAATATGGTCGATCACCGTGCCGTTTTGCAAAGCGGCGACGGCAAGCACGTTGCTGTTATCGTTCATTGTTTCTCAAACTTTTAATGTCTATACCTAAAACTTTGCAAATAATCGCTTGGCGCGCATACAATCCGTTTTGCGCTTGTTGGAAATAATAAGCTTTCGGATTGTCGTCGACATCCTGCGAAATTTCCCCACCCGAGGAAGCGGATGCAACACGCGAACATTGTCGCGGCTGTTGGCAAGCATCGAATTATGTAGATTATAAATATTCTTATCTCGTTCGTATTCAATCAAGTCCGTAAATCGCTCTCGTTGCACGCGAGTCATGTAGATAATATCGCTCGAATTAATCACCTCTTCCGAAAAAATCGCGCGTTTCGTAATAACGGATGCCATGCTCGTCGCAAAAATCTTTATACTCTTGCGGCATTTGCAATTCTTTTTGCATGCCACGAAATTGAAAGTCGGGTTGAAATACGACATGGCCATTAACAACGAATGCACGGTACGTCCATATTTCAAATCGCCCACCATCGTGATTGTCAAATCCGTCAAACGCCCTTGCGTCTTGTATATCGAATACAAGTCGAGCATCGTTTGCGACGGATGTTGGTTTGCGCCATCGCCGGCATTAATGACCGGTACCCGCGACACTTCGGATGCATAGCGCGCTGCGCCTTCCAAATAATGCCGCATGATTATCAAATCCACGTAATTCCCCACCATCTTGATGGTGTCTTTCAGCGTTTCGCCTTTCGACGAACTCGACGTGCTCGCATCCGAAAAGCCGATAATTCGCCCGCCAAGACGATTCACCGCAGTCTCAAAGCTCAAACGCGTGCGTGTCGACGGCTCAAAAAATAGCGTTGCCGCCACTTTTTCCCTTTCAACAATTCCCGATTCGGATTGGCTTCAAAAAATTTCATGTCTTCCAGCAAATCCAACATTTCTTCCTTTGAAAAATCGGAAATAGAAACAAGACTCTCGTTTTTCATATCTAAATTTTGATTTTATCCGGACACAAAAAAACCAGACTGCTGCAAATGGCAATAGTCCGGTTAACCCTTTCGCGTACAAACAAAGACGAATAAACCCGACATTCTGTCTTCGGCTATCTCGCTTCAATAAGAAATCGGCTGCTCCCATCTTCGTTTGTTTTTCATGCAAACATACGGATTTTTTCGCAATTTTTACGTATGTTTGGCCGTCAATTCCAAAACCGGCATGAAAAAAATCTTTTTCATGCCCCAATTTGAAAAGCAACGGCATGAATATCGATTTTCTTTTGTCGACTCTCCCGAATTCATATCTTTCGCAAAGAAGCCATGCAGCCGCCAACCCGACGCAATTGCGGCTCAAAGCCTTCAAAGGCCTGCCTTTCGACAAGAATATCGCCATCACCCAAATCGCATGCCGCAAAAAAGCGGTCAAAAAGATACCGGAGCTTGCCAATCGCATCGTTTATCCGGCCGAAGTTTCCATTGAGCAATGCACATCCGAAATTTTAGCGAAATTCCATGCTTCGCTTTTTGAAAATTGCACCTCCGTTGCCGACTTGACATGCGGATTGGGCATCGATTCCTACTACATTTCGCAAGTTGCAGGCAAGGTCGCAAGCCTTGAAGCAAATCCGAAATAGCAAATGCCGCTACATTCAATTTCCATCGATTAGGCCGGCATAATATCGACGTGCGCCACTGTCGCGCCGAAGATTTTTTAGAAACCTCCTGCGACACTTTTTCCGCCATGTTTGCCGACCCCTCGCGAAGAACGGCAAACGACAGCCATAGCAGAATTCTGGCCATTCGCGACACGATGCCCGACATTGCCACGCTATTGCCCAAAATCAAAGACAAAGCAAAATTCATCATAGTCAAAGCATCGCCTATGGCCGACGTGTCGCAAACCGTCAAGGATTTTCCCGAAATTTCCGACGTATGGATTCTTGCCGTCAGAAACGAATGCAAAGAATTGCTTTTCAAAATCGACTTCCAATCGGAAATTGCCGCACCCCCTGCCATTCACACCTTGAATTTTGAGCTCGACTGCATCCAAAAATTTTCTTTCCGCCACAATGCCTCGACGGCGAAGCAGCCTGTACGCAACCCGCAGCATGGCGACATTTTAATTGTCCCGAATGCGGCAATCATGAAATCCGGCGCATTCGACGCCCTTGCGGCATCCTTCCATTTGCCCGCCATTGCCGCCAATTCCCATTTGTTTCTTTCTGAACGCCGGCAAGCACAAGAATTCCCCGGAAAGCAATACGCCATCCGGAACATATTCACATTGTCAAAAGCCCACATTCGGGAAATTCGCGATACCATCGGGAAAGCGAGCATATCATGCCGCAATTTTCCCCTTTCGCCCGACGAGCTTCGCCAAAGGCTCAAAATCGACGATGGCGGCGAATACCACATTTTCGCCACTACCACGTTTGAAAACGACAAAATTCTGATTCTTTGCAACCGCCTCAGCGTTTAAGAGCCCTGTCGATCGCGCGACGGTCCTCTTTTTCTTTGATTGTTTGGCGCTTATCATAGACCTTCTTTCCTTTTGCAAGGGCAATGACAACCTTTGCCAATCCTTTGTCATTGATGAATACACGCAGCGGGACAATCGAAAATCCGCTGTCTTTCGACGACTTTCCTATTTCCCGTATCTCCTTCTTCTTCAACAACAATTTCCTGTCGCGGCGCGATGCGTGGTTGTTATACGAGCCGTAAAAATATTCGCCGATATACATATTCTTGATCCACAGCTCGCCATTGTTTTCATAGCAAAACGAATCCGTCAACCCCGCCTTCCCTTGCCGGATGGATTTGATTTCCGTGCCGGTCAGGACGATGCCGGCTGTATAAGTTTCGATTATTTCGAAATCGAAAGTTGCTCGCCTGTTTTTATGTTAACCGCACTTTGCATCTTCAAATCTCTTGCGGCATGAACTGCCAAAGTATCAACAAAATAACCAATGGTACCAATATGATTATGAGAAACGTGCCAAAAACAAAAAGCATGCGCTTTTTCCTCATTCGAAATGCCAAAAATGGAGCGCATTTCGAGACGACAAATAAAAAGATAAACCGGCAAGATATACAATGGCAACAATTCGACAGGCAACAAATTTTGAATGATTGCAACCAACGCCAACACCGACAAGTTGTACATCGAAAACAGTTTAAGCTCCCACTCCGCAACAGGCCTGTCGCCGTCTGTTTTAAGGCGTTGTAGCGACAAAGAAATCAATACGGGACAAAGCAGGCTTCCTCCGAACAAAGCGGAAAACAATGCCACCGCCCGAACAAGCGACGCCGTGAGCGACGCGCCGTAGGCCATTTGCACAAACGCGCTTGCCGCCACAACTGCAAGCAACGGATAAAACCATCCGCGCTCCTGCTCTGCAACAGGGGCGAGTGCTTCGTCGCGCAACTGCCCATGAAGAAGCCGGCGACACCAAAAACCTCAACACCGATAATAAATCTCTCATCGTTCGGAGTAAAACTTTGCAAAAAAACTAGCGAAAGTTTGAGCGCAAAACAATCAAACTTGTTTGAAATTGTTTTGCCGAAACGCATCCTATTTTATTCAAAAATAGCGAAAGTTGCGCAAAACAATCAAACTTGTTTGAAATTGTTTTGCCGAAACGCATCCTATTTTATTTAAAAATAGCGAAAGTTGAGCGCAAAACAATCAAACTTGTTTGAAATTGTTTTGCCGAAACGCATCCTATTTTATTCAAAAAAATAGCGAAAGTTGAGTGCAAAACAATCAAACTTGTTTTTGTTTTGAAACGCATCCTATTTTTTTGCCGCAAAACAATCAAACTTGTTTGAAATTGTTTTGCCAAAAATTTTATTCAAAAATAGCGAAAGTTGAGTGCAAAACAATCAAACTTTTGCACACGATAGCGCAACGAACATGAGACTGAACTCTTTTGCAATCTTCACGAACCGACGCTATCGGCGCAGGAGAAATCCGATACGGTCTACACCTTCCGCTTCATGCCGCAGAAGGATATGTTCAATGTTCCTTACGGAGGCAACCAACCTGCTGCGCTGGGCTACGCTCACGCCCGACCTGGGCCTGGAGTGGCGCGTCCATCCCTCGTGGGGCATCCTCGTGAACGGCTCGTGGACATCGTGGTCGTGGAACAACAAGGACCGCCGCTACGCCCTGTGGGAAGTGTCGCCCGAAGTGCGCTGGTATATGGGCAGGGAGAAGCGCGGCTACATAGGCGCGATGTTCAAGGCAGGCTCGTTCAACTACAAGCTCTCCGCCATGGGCAAGCAGGGCGACCTGACGGGCGGAGGCATCACGGGCGGCTACCAGCTGCGCCTGAACGACGCCCTGTCGCTCGACTTCAGCGTGGCCGTGGGCTGCCTGCACGCCGACTATGAGAAATATGAGGTCGTCGACGGCGTGCGCGTGCGTCGTGGAACGGAGACGAAAAACTGGTGGGGTCCGGTCAACGCCGGCATAACCCTTGCATGGAAGCTGTTTTAGCGAAAGGAGGAGAATATGAAGACAACAACAGGATATACGACAACGATACTTGCCCTCGCGCTGCTGCTCACGCTTGGCGGCTGCGTGAAGGACGAACTGCACGACACGCCCCATCCCGATACGGGCGGCATTGCCGTAACCGCAGACTGGACGCAGCGCGGCGAAGGCGTGGACATCCCTGCGGAATGGACAGTGACGATGGGCGGCTATACAGGCACGGAGACCGGCGCGACCCACTCGCCGGACTACCTTTTCAGCCGGGCAGCTATACCCTTGCGGCCTGCAACACCCCCGACGGCATTACCATAAGCGGCACTACGGCTACGGTGGACGCAGCGGACGGCGGCTTCATTGCGGACACTCCCGGCTGGCTGTTCACCTCCGTGCAGGAGGTGGCGATAGAAGCCGACACCGACTACTCGCTGACCGCCGTCATGCACCAGCAGGTGCGGCAGCTGACCCTCGTCATAGAGCCTGCGGGCGATGCTGCGGACCGTATCGAGAGCATCGAGGGCACGCTGAGCGGAGCGGCAGGCTCGCTTGACTTCGCCACGGGCACCCACGGTACGCCTTCGGAGCTTGGGCTGCACTTCACGAAGATAACCTCGGGCGACGATGCCGGCAAGTGGACGGCCACCGTCCGGCTGCTCGGCATAGCTGGCGACGCGCAGCGGCTCACCGCCACGCTGACCTACACTGACGGCAACCCGGCAGACACGAGCCTTGATAGCGACCTCACGGCTGCCCTCGACGGCTTCAACGACGACAAGACCGCGCCCCTGACCCTTGGCGGCACAATAGCCGAGACTCCGGGCGAGGCAGGCTTCACCGCCACCATCAACGGCTGGGAAGAAGTGGACGGCGGCAATGGAAACGCAGAACTGTAACGCAAGACAAATTATAAATGACAACATATATGGACCTTAGAAATTCATTAAGCAAATGGGCGGTTGCCACAATCCTGCTTCCCGCCCTCGCTGCCTGCACGCAAGACGACCTCGGCGGCAGCACGTTGCCCGAGGGTGAATATCCATTGGTAATCCGCGCCACCGGCCTGCAAGCCGTGGCAACCCCTGCCTCCACCCGCGCCACCGTGGATGGCGACTGGCTGGGCGTACAGACCGTAGCCCTCAGCGTGGGCGGCACGGTGAAGGAATACGATGTGACGGCATCCGATGCCGACGGCTACAAGACAGCCACCCTGAGCAGCGACACCGACCCGTTCTGGTGGACAAGCCGCGAGGACATCACAGTTTCGGCATGGTGGCCATACGGCACCACGATGCCCGATGTGGTAGTAAAGGAAGACCAAAGCACGCAGACGGCCTTCGAGGGCAGCGACTTCATTTCCGCCGAAGCCCAGACCGTGCAGTTCGACAAACCGACGCTTGAGTTCAGCCACCGCACGGCGCGTATAACGGTTCTTCTTAAACCGGGAGACGGCATCCCGAGCGTGACGGGAGCCAATGTTTCCGTGACCGGCCTAGGCACGGATAACGGCAATCCCGCCACTATCCGCACATACGCGCCGGGCAGCGACACCTACGAAGCCCTCACCGCACCGCAGACCGTGAAGGCGAATACCCCGTTCATACAGGTGGATTTAGGCGGAGGCACCTACTATTTCCGTCCGCAGAGCGATGTGGTGCTGGTGGCTGGCAGCCGCTACACCTACACCGTCAATGTGAACGCCACCGGCCTGACGCTGGAGGGCTGCACCATCGGCGGCTGGACTGACGGCGGCAGCGAGAGCGGCACGGCAGAGGATTTGGGTTATTTCATACAGGACGACGGCAGCTACACAGTCTATAACGCTAACGGCCTGCTGGCATGGAATAAGGCCGTGCAAAGCGACCTCTCGCTAAACTGTACCCTGACCGAAAACATTAACCTAACGGGCAAGGAGTGGACACCGGTAGGTAATAGCTTTCAAACATACAACGGCACTTTCGACGGACAGGGGTACAGCATCACGGGATTAAATGCTTCATCGCTTTTTGGAGGAATAGGAGAAAGTGCAACGGTAAAGAATCTGCAACTCGTGGATGTGAAATTAAACGAATCAGGCGGAGCTACAGCCGGGATAGTGGTAAATAACTATGGTACTATCATGGCCTGCTCCATGACTGGGGAAATTTCTGCTTATAGTTATACGAGTGGTATTGCCAAGACATTGCCCGACGGCACGCAGCCTCTGACGCTGACCGCCGCAACGGCGCGCCGAAACCCGCGCAAACAACCGGTGGAACGGCAATGAGACGATAGCCCTGCAGGTAAAAAACCAGGACGATATACCATGGATGATAAAGGCAACCTGTCCGGCGAATGCACGCAGGACGATGCGAGTCCCATGCCCGACGGCAGGGCCTCTGACGCTGACCGCCGCCATGAGGGCAGCGCCGACAACCCGCGACGTGGACAACCGGTGGAACGGCAATGAGACGATAGCCCTGCAGGTAACCGACGGGGACGGCACGGAGTGGTATGACTACACGGTGGATGATAAAGGCAACCTGTCCGGCGAATACTATTGGACAAAACCAAGTCCCATCACCGTGCAGGGTCTTTACCCGAATATCATGGTGGAAAACAACGATTGGACTTGGAGTGTGGAGGAAGACCAGAGCAGCGATGCGGACTATCAGTCGGGAGACTTGCTTTGCAGTGAATCCAAGACCGTGAGCTTCGCCCAAACGCCCGCCCTCACCTTCTACCACCAGACCGCCAAGGTGGTGGTGAACATCAAGAGTGACGGTCTGCCCGAAAGCATCGGAGCCACGCCGGGCGACATCAGCCTGACTATCGGCGAGGGTGACATCCTCGCGCTGGACGGCGCGTTCACCCTCCCGAAAGCCGTGGACGCTGACGGGCGTTGGCTCGGCACATGGACGACCCGGCACCACTAAAGGCAGCATCAGTCCCCACCTCGCCACCGCCACCGAGACCGGCAACTTCGCCACCTACGAAGCCCTCGTTATTCCGCAGGACATGGCGGCAGACACAAAGTTGCTGACCTTCACCGCCGAGAAGGACGACACCGGCTACGGCCCGTTCTACTACATGCTACAGAATGACACCGAATGGAAAGCCGGCTATAAGTACACCTACAATGTTACCATCACCCTCTACGGCCTTCAGGTATCGGTCGATACCGGTAGCATGACATGGGGCGACGGCGCGGACGGCGAAGGCGCAGTAGAACTGCCCATTTAATGAAGGGAAATGATACGCAAAAGACTTACAAGAGCGAAGAAGATATGAACACAGTAATGTCTCCCTCTGTTTGCGAAGTAATAGGGGGAGTCCGCGCTTCCATGCGCGGGTAGGGGTGCCAACATAATCCGCAAGGATTATTTTCCGCGAACTTGCCAAAGCAGTGACGTTGATTCTTACCGAACCCCTCCGTTTTTCCTGCGGAAAAACTTTCTCCCCTATTCTGCCTTCTTTTTGACGCTGCAAATCTAAGGTATTAACGTGCTCCGCACGGCAGAGGAGGAACATTGCTACGCCGCTCAACCGCAAAACAACTATGTTCTTTAAATAAGATCGGGAAACGGGAAACTTAGGAAAGGAAATTTCCACTTTTAAGGTGGAATATCAAAAATAAACATTACCTTTGCAAAGTGTATTCAGCCGACGGACAATGGAAATAAACTTTGATAAGGAATACCTGCGCCAATTGTATGAGGAAGGAAAGACGACAGACAAGAAACATCGCTTCCAACCCTCTATCATAGCACGATACCAAATGCGCATCAAAGCATTGGAGCAGGCAGGGAGCATAGAAGAACTCTATCCCATCCGCTCGCTGCATTACGAAGTGCTGAAAGGAGACAAGGCCGGAATTTCCTCTATTCGGGTAAACGACCAGTATCGTATCGAGTTTACGGTAAAACAAGTCGCGGCTGAAACAGTTGTGACAATATGCAATATATTGGAATTGTCGAACCACTATAAATAACAAGAAGAATATGGGAAAATATACCTGCCAACGCCCTATCCATCCGGGCGAACTGCTTAAGGAGGAAATCGAATACCGCCACTTGCCGCAGACACAGCTTGCCGCACAGACGGGTATATCCTACAAAATGCTGAACGACATCCTGAACTGCCGCCGTCCGCTCACAACAAACACGGCCATGCTGTTTGAAGCGGCGCTGGGCATTAGTGCAGGCTTGTTGATGCGAATGCAGCTTGACTACAACATGCAACAAGCCACCCGCGACAAGTCCTTTATGGAACGCCTTGCCCAAGTACGGAAGTACGCAGCATTGCTATAAGGTATTAACGTGCTTCGCACGTGAACAGAGGAGAACATTGCCACGCCGCTCAACCGCACACAAACCTCACAGCGTATTTGCCAATTTCACCGGCTGAGCCTAAATTACCATTTTGATACTGTCCCATTGGCATATTTTTTGGCAATGCGGTAATAATTGCGATATTTGCCGCAAATATTGCGTCGTTTTCCGCATTGAAATACCGCATCACACGAAATTCAAAAGATTATGTACATACACGAAAAGGATAATTGGACTTCTTTCAGGTGGGATGCTTCCGTGCTTACCGCTATTCTTGAAGAGGTGAGCCGTAAACAAGGTTTGCTGTATGGCAGACTTGCCTCGCTGGGTTTCGACAGCAAACTGAAGGCTATGGCAGAAAATCTGACGCATGATGTGGTCTGTTCATCGGGAATCGAGGGCGTACGCCTGAATGTGGATGAAGTACGGTCGTCCATAGCCCAAAAACTGGGCATAGAAAACGTTAGACAGACAGCGCCTTCCCATTACGTGGATTCTGTCGTGGCAGTCATGCTCGATGCAGTAAGCCACTATGACCAAACGTTGACCAAAGAGAAAATCTGTGCATGGCAGGCCGCGTTCTTTCCGTCCGGCTACAGCGAGGGTTCCCGGATTGAGGTCGGCCGGTATCGCACCCATGAGGAATGCATTGTTTCCGGCATGTTTGGAAGGGAAAAATCCACTATGTGGCCCCACCACCGGAACGGTTGGACGAGGAAATGGCCAAGTTCCTTGACTGGTTCAACAGCAGGGAGGAAGCAAGTTCTGTACTCCGTTCGGCCATAGCACATTTTTGGTTCGTCAGCATCCACCCTTTTGAGGATGGCAACGGACGGCTTGCACGAATACTCTCGGATATGCTGTTAGCCCGTGCGGACAAGAGCGAGTTTCGGTTTTATAATATCTCCTCGCAGATAAACAAGAACAAAAATCATTATTACGACATTCTTGAAAAGACCCAACACAGCGACGGAGACATTACCGAATGGATATCATGGTATGCCCACACCCTGTCCGTGGCACTTGACGAGGCCGGAGACATTGTAAGCACCATCCTAAACAAGAGTTTCTTTTGGCAGAGGATTTTTTCCGTGCCGTTAAGCCAAAGGCAAACAGACATGCTGAACGTTTTTCTTGACGGATATGAAGCAAAGATAACCACCAAGACATGGGCGGCATTGGCGAAATGTTCAAAAGACACCGCCCAGCGTGATATTCACGACCTTGTGGAAAAGACATCCTTCGAGAGGATATTCCCGGAGCCAAGCGGCCCAGCTATTCCATCATCTACGACCCCGAAGACATCACAGCATTCTTTTCAGAAGCGCACATTGAAGAGGAAAATGGTTGCTTTTATCTGAAAGCCTTATACAAAGGCAGGACAGATGTGTGCGAACGAGTGTTGACATTGGACGCAGAGCGGTTTAACAAAGGCGACTTGCCATTAGGAAATCTGCTTGCCAAATACTGTTCTTATCTTAGAATAAAATAAAGTCATCCGGCAAATGCGTAGATGGCAAATGGGAATTTAAACAAAAACCGGACGGCACATTCGTTTCCACCGGTGGTGCGTCATAATTGCAAACTGCCGCGCCATATAGCCGAAAGTCGGAAACGCTACAACGTCAACCCTCAACCACAGACCGCTACGCTGCAATGTCTCCCCCTGTGTCGCCATGCCAATGGCGGGGGAAGTGGCTCGTGCGAGCCAAAGGGGTTGACCCACAGCCGCGAAGCGGCTTTTCCGCAAGGTTGGCAAAGTTGCGACGTTGATTCTTTCCGAACCCCTCCGCCTGCGGCACCTCCCCTATCCGCGCTCTGCGCGCGGCAGAGGAGGACATTGCCACGCCGCTCAACCGCACACACAAGCTTCACAGCGTATTTGCCAATTTCACAGCCAACGGTATCTTGCCTACTTCCGCAAGTTCTACCTCACGATGCCTGACTTGGCAATTTTGCAAACACGTTTGCAAAATCTGAAATGGTCGCATATACTCGCCACGTTACGTGTGGAGGATGAGACCGCCCGAAGATGGTATTTGAGGCTGCTTCTGCGCAAACGTGGAATGTGAGGACATTGAACCGCAACATATCCACGCAATATTACGAGCGTCACTATGTGCAGCCTTCGCTGCCGTCGGAATGCACACCTGTCCCGCAGAAAGAAGAGATACTGAAAACGCCAATGATGGCGGAGTTTCTCGGTTTCAAGCCGGACGACAGTTTCTCGGAGCGCGACTTGAGTCGAGCATCATCACCCACCTGCGTGATTTCATGATGGAATTGGGGCGCGGCTTCGCTTTCGTCGCCCGACAGCAGCACATCCGCACGGATGCTGAGGACTATTTCATCGACCTTGTATTCTATAATGTGGTACTGAAATGCTATGTCCTCGTTGACTTGAAGGTGGGCAAGATAACACATCAGGATGTCGGACAGATGGATATGTACGTCAGGATGTACGATGAGCTGAAACGGACGGAAGGCGACAACCCGACCATCGGCATCGTGCTCTGTTCGGAAACGGACAAGGACATCGCCCGATACTCCATTCTGAAAGGCAACGAGCAGTTGTTCGCCACTAAGTACAAGCTCTATCTGCCGACTGAAGAACAATTGCGAAAAGGAGATCGAAAGGCAAAAAAAGAATTGTATCAAATTCAGCATGAAGAGAAAAAACTGACAACAAGCAATCCTGAATCCCATTATCCGCTTACCTTGGCTATGCTTCGGGGAGCGTTTTCTTTTCCGGTATGTGAACGGACTAAAAGAAGAAAGATGTAGAACCATATATAATGATACTATGAACGAGAAGCCGACATACGAACTGAAAGGTACGCTACGGGAGGACTGCATGAAGGACATTGCCACGCCGCTCAGCCGCAAAACAACTGCGTTCATAAGATAAGCCACGCCTCGGAAGAACAATTTCAAACAAGTTTGATTGTTCTTCGCTCTTTTCTCTCTTTCGATAAGATAGGTTGCGTTTCGGCAATACAAATTGAGCAAGCTCTTTGTATTGCACTCAACTTGAATCTCATCTTTGGATAAGATAGGCTGCGCCTCGGAAGAACAATTTCAAACAAGTTTGATTGTTCTTCGCTCGGCTTTGCACTATCTTTGCATCGGGAATATCTCTAATGGAATTTTTTAACAAACCTATGAAATGAAAGAACGCATTTTAGTAACCGGAGGAACAGGATATATCGGCTCTCACACCGTAGTAGAATTGCAAAATGCATGATACGAAGTTGTCATCATCGACAACCTTTCGAATAGCAATATCGAAGTGCTCGAAGGCATTGAACGCATCACCCATATTCGTCCGGCATTTGTTGAAGCCGACTGCACCGACATCGACGCATTGCGGTCGCTTTTTGAACAATACCCGGGCATAAAAGGCATCATCAATTTTGCGGCAAGCAAAGCCGTAAATGAATCTGTCAGGAAACCGCTGCTTTACTATCGGAACAACTTGACGACGCTCATCAACCTCTTGGAACTTATGCCTGAATATGGCGTCAACGGCATCGTTTTTTTCTTCTTCATGCACAGTTTATGGAGACCCCGACACAAATCCGGTCGACGAATCGGCACCGATCAAAAAAGCGACATCGCCATACGGCAACACCAAGCAAATCAGCGAAGAAATAATCACCGATGCCATCAAGGCCGAAGCGCCATATAGCAGCGTCATCTTGCGATATTTCAATCCGGTGGGCGCTCATCCAAGCGCTGAAATCGGGGAATTGCCCAATGGCGTCCCGCAAAACTTAATCCCCTACCTCACGCAAACAGCCATTGGCATCCGCAAAGAATTGAGCGTTTTCGGCGACGACTACAATACGCCCGACGGCTCTTGCATCCGCGACTTCATTAATGTCGTTGATTTGGCAAAAGCCCATGTCATCGCAGTGGAGAGACTTCTAAACAAACCGGCAGGACTCGTCGAAATTTACAATCTCGGCACCGGAAGCGGGGTCTCTGTGCTCGAACTCATCAATACGTTTGAAAAAGCCACCGGCGTAAAAGTGCCCCACAAAATCGTCGGACGCCGCGCCGGCGACATCGAAAAAGTTTGGGCCAATCCGCAAAAAGCAAACGCAGAACTCGGCTGGAAAGCAGAAACGCCATTGGAGGACACGATGCGTTCCGCATGGAAATGGCAATTGCATTTGAGAGAAAAAGGAATTATGTAAACGTTTAGAATCCGATTCCAAAGGAAAATGATCAACTTCAATTTTCAAAATCCGGCAAAAATCATATTCGGAAAAGGGCAAATAGCCAAAGTGGCCCAAGAAATCAAAGCATTCAAGGCTCGCAATGTCTTAATTGTGGCCGGAGGCGGCTCTATCAAAAAAATGGAATCTATGAAGCTGTCGTGTCGTCGCTCAAAGACTCCGGCATATCTTGGAAAGAAATATGGGGCGTCAAGCCCAATCCGCGGCTGGACAAAGTGAGAAAAGGCGCTGAAATATGCAAACAAGAAAACATCGACTTTATCCTCGCCATAGGCGGCGGCAGCGTCATTGACACGGCAAAGGAATCGGCGTGGCAGCCGTCAACGACCGCGACGTGTGGGATTTCTACATGGGACTGTCGAACGACATCCCGCATTGCCTGCCAATTGGAGTCGTGCTGACAATTCCCGCGGCAGGAAGCGAAACAAGCTATGCATCTGTCATTACCAACACCGACGGCGACTTCAAACGCGGCATTCACAACAATATCATTATCCCGAAATTTGCGATTCTCGACCCTGAAACGACCTATTCGCTCCCGCCATATCAGACCGCATGCGGAGCATCCGACATCCTCGCCCACTTGATGGAACGCTATTTCACGAATGTCGACCATGTCGATTTGACCGACCGCCTAATCGAAGGAGCATGCATGTCGATCATTCGAAATTCACTAATCGCCTTAGAAAATCCCCGCGACTACAACGCCCGCGCGGAAATCATGTTCACAGGCACGATAGCCCACAACAATCTTCTGGATTCAGGGCGCATTGGCGACTGGGGAAGCCACAACATCGAGCATGAACTAAGCGGCACCTACGACATCGCACATGGAGCAGGACTGTCGATTATTTTCCCCGCATGGATGAAATACGTATGGCACGTCAATCCCCAAAAGTTTATGCAATTCGGCGAACGCGTATGGGGAGGGGCGCCGGATCCGGAACATCCGGAAATTGCCATTGCGTCGATGATTGCGCGGTTGGAAAGCTGGTACAAGCAACTGAATCTTCCCACCCGCCTTTCCGAAATCGGCATCGACGACTCCAATTTCGAAAGCATGGCCGAACGCGCTTTGGTCAACCGAGAAAACGGGCTTGGCAACCTGATGAAATTAAACAAGCAAGACATCATCAACATCTACAACCTTGCCTTGAAATAGCCGAATGATTGACAAAGAAACTGTTGAACGAATTTTAAACGCCGCAGACATTGTCGACGTCGTGTCCGACTTCGTGCATTTGCGGCGTCGAGGCTCCAACTATGTGGGGCTCTGTCCGTTTCACAACGAAAAAAACGCCCTCGTTCAGCGTTTCCAGATCGAAAGGCATCTGCAAGTGTTTCAGCTGCGGAAAAAGGCGGCAGCCCCGTCAACTTCATTATGGAACATGAACAAATGTCCTATTATGAAGCGCTGAAATACCTCGCCCGAAAGTACAACATCGAAGTTAAAGAGCGCGAGCTTACCGACGAAGAGCGACAAGCACAATCCGAACGGGAAAGCATGTTGATTGTCAATGACTTCGCACTAAAACATTTCGAAACAAACCTATTCGAAACAGACGAAGGCCGCGACATCGGACTCAGCTATTTCTACGAACGGGGGTTCACCGATGCCATTATTCGAAAATTCCACCTCGGCTATTCGCTCGAACGCAGCACCGACCTCTACGATGCGATCCTTCGCGAAGGCTTGAACCCCAAATTCGCCATCGAGAGGCCTCTGCATCAATACCGAACGCGGCGCATACGACCGCTTCAAAGGACGCGTCATGTTTCCTGTGATGAACATTGCCGGAAAAGTGATTGCTTTCGGCGGACGCACGTTGAAAAAGATCTTGCAAAATACGTCAACTCTCCCGAATCTGCCATTTACAAAAAGAAAAACGAGTTGTACGGTTTGTACCAAGCCAAACAAGCCATCGTAAAAAAAGAAAATGTTTCCTTGTCGAAGGCTATACCGATGTCCTTTCCATGCACCAAGCCGGCATCGAAAACGTCGTGGCATCGTCGGGCACTTCTCTGACAGAAGGGCAAATCCGTCTCATCCACCGTTTTTCGGACAATATCACCGTGCTCTACGACGGCGATGCCGCCGGAATCAAAGCGTCGCTAAGAGGAATCGATCTGCTATTGGCAGAGGGATTGAATGTGAAAGTGCTGCTGTTGCCCGACGGCGACGATCCCGACAGCTTTGCCAAAAGCATTCGGCAGCCGAATTGCAAGGCTACATCGAAAGCCACGAAACCGATTTCACCAAATTCAAAATATCCATACTCCTGAACGGCATTGAAGACGACCCCATCCGAAAAGCCGAAGCCATCAGCGACATCGTGAAGTCGATTGCCGTCATTCCGTCGGAAATCACCCGTGCCGTCTATATCAAGGAATGCAGCGCAAGTTTCGACATCGACGAAAAAATCCTTGCCGTAGAAGTAAGAAAGGCCATCAGCGGAAAAATCGAAAAGGAGCGCGCAAATGCCTTGCGTAAAAAATACGAAGACGACGCTGCCCCGACAGAAACGGGAACAGAAAAAAACGAAGAACAAAAATCTGCCCCCGAACCCGCACAACCGGCCAAAAATCCGCTGAAACTAAGCGAAACGGAAGTGATTCGCTACATCGCAAAATACGGCATGTGCGACTTTTGCGACGCCATCGATGCCAACGGGTTGAAATACAAAGCCGTCGTTCTCGAATACATCTACATGGATTTAAACAAAGACGAAATGTCGTTCAGCGTTCCGGCATACCAGAAAATCTACCAAAAAGCACTATCGCTGCTCCCCGAATTCAAAACAGAATCGGAGAAAAAGGCTGTTGAATTGGAGCAAACAAAAAAGAATTGGAACGCGAAGAGATCGAACGGATCAGAACCCAATTCGACAATATCGACGACATACGCCAAGCCGAAGATTCCATGAAAGAACGCATCGGCCAGCGTATCGAAACCGAACTTGCCGAATTCAAAACCGATTTTCTCGAAAGGCATCTCTGCTCCGATCCCGACAACGACATTCGGAAAACAACGCTGGAACTCATCACCGAAAAAGCGCAATTGAGCAAACTGCATACGAAATATGCAAAAAATCGAAAGCGACTACGACCGCCTCAGCGAGTTGGTGCCCCAATCGTTGCTGGTGTGGAAAGATGCCATACTCGACCTGCAAATCAAACATATCCGTGCGAAAATCAACGATTCCGCCAATTCGCCGAAGACACGGAAAATTTAATGAAGCAAATTTCCGAATTGCAACAACTTCGCAGCCGCTTGGCAAAACACATGGGCGAGCGCGTCATCATCCCGTAGCCCCCGCCATTTAAACACTTCGCATATCAACGCGCCATCCCCCTCGATTCAAACCGACGGCAACCGCCTACATTTATAGTCGAATCCACAAATTTATTTGCCAAACTGCAAAACTGCACCCCATATCTGCCGAGCGTGCGAAAGTCGGAGGCGATACGACACACATTCTCCAACATATTCGTTTTTTCTCAAATATTTTGCGTATGTTTGCATTTTAAAGGCTTAAAACAATGGGAAAATATCGGATTGCAGCGTTTTCGATTTTGTCTGCTTCTTGCATCGCGCTTGCAGCACAATTGAACCTGCCGGTCAGGACGATTGGCGGCGAAGAATACTATTATCGCCAAGTCAAGAAAAAAAGAAACAATCTATGGAATATCCAAGGAATTAGGCATCAAAAAGGACGACATTGTCAAATACAATCCCTCCGTGGCCGCAGGATTGCAAAAAGACCAAATCTTGTATTTTCCCGTCAGCGTGTTTGGCAATGCGGAGGACAATCCGCGTCCGGAAAGCCACAACCACTATGTAAAAAAAGGAGAAACGCTCTACGGCATTGCAAAAATGTATGGCATCTCCGTAGCCGACCTGACAGCGGCAAACCCCGAAGTGAGATACGGGCTGAAAGCCGGAACGACACTTGCCATCCCGTCTGCCAAAGTGAAAATCGACGGCAAGCAAGGAACGCCCTACGTGGTCAAGCCCGGCGACACGCTCTATCGGCTGTCGGTCAATTTCGAAGTCGATTTGAAAGATTTGCTTGCCATGAATCGGCGTATCGCCCGAAAACTTCAAAGCCGGCATGACAATCATGATTCCTCCTGCCGACAAAAAACTTTCAAACCGAACCGGACACCGTATTCCTATTGGACAAAGCTGAACGGGGCGACTCTTTCGAGTCGATTGCCGACGAGTACAACGTGGAAGAATCCGACTTGCGCGAAGCCAATCCGAAATGAACAAGCCTAAAAGAGGCAACTATGTCGCAGTTCCCATCACAAACGAAATAAACGAAGATTCACTGAAAGAAAAAAAGAAAAAAATCGCATACACGGAACTTACCGAAACACCCAATTCCGACGAAATCCGGATTGCAATGCTCCTGCCCATGGAGGCCTCCTCTGCCTCCCCTGCCAAACAAGCCCTTCTTTATCGCGACTTTTTATCGCGGATTCCTGCTTGCAATCAACGATTTGGCCGACAAAGGCGCTCGAATCCGGCTCACCGTCCGCGACATAAACGAATACAACATCCATTCTACGCTCGACAGATATGACATCCGTGATGCCAACATCATCTTTGCGCCGGGCAAAGACAACTTGCTCCAAGAAATAGCGCAATTCGGGCAAGAGAACGACATCAATATCATAAACGCATTCGCCATCAACAACGAGCTGTTTTTCGAAAACGACCGTTTGTTCCAGCTCAACACTCCGTCGTCCTACATGTATTCGGCCGTGCAAGAATACATCGAAAAGACATTCGACGGATATCAAATCATATTCTTGAAAAAGCCCAATTCGAAGACAAGCCGCTCATTGCCCACTTGGAACTTGCATAACTGCCCAAACACGTCGTCAACATCGAAGAAACCGACAGTTTCGTCTGCACGCGGAAAACATTGTTCATCCCCACATCCAGCGACAAAGACATGTTGGCGCAAACAAAAGCATTCATCGAAAAAGTGGAAAGCAATCCTGAAAACTCCGGAAAATACGCGCTTTCGGCTATCCCGAATGGACAATCTATTATGAATATGACGACTTTTTGAAACACACGGGCGCCTATCTGTTTTCACGCTTCGTCATGGATTCCACCGACGAATTGGACAAAGAATATCATTATTGGTTTGGCGACAAGCCCATCAACTCGCTTCCGCAAATGAACGCATTGGGCTACGAACTTGCCAAATATTTCATTGAAACGCTCGAAAAAAATCATAATGATTTCAATGCCGAGCTTCCGTCAGAAAGCGGCTCCCAGATCGGCATCCACTTGACAAGAAGCAGCAATTGGGGAGGATTTGTCAACACGGCATCTTTCATTTTCCATTACCGCCGAAACGGCATCGACAAAATCATGATCAAATGAAAAAAAGCTATTTGGATTTTTATCATTCTATTCGCTTTCAGTTTCCCAAGAATTGAAGCGCAAGAACATTATGCCGCCAACATCAGTGTCGGCGTCAAAGCCGGAGCATCCTTGTCGCGAGCCATGTTTTCCCGGCGTCAAGCAAGGCTTCCTGCCCGGAACGACAGGCGGCCTCATGTTCCGCTACATCGAAGAAAACCATTTCGGGCTAATTGCTGAAATAAACTATATCGACAGAGGCTGGAAAGAATCGTTCGACGAACTGCCATTCGCATTCCGCCGCCGATTGTCGTATCTGCAAATTCCGCTCCTTGCCCATATCTATTTCGGAAGCGACCGCGCCAAATTCTTTTTCAATGCCGGTCCGGAAATCGGCTTCCTGCTCAAAAAAAAACCGATGCAAACTTCGACATCGCCAATCCGGGGAGCCGTAGAAAACTTCCCCACTGCAAACCGCAACACCGAACAATACGCCATGCCCATCAAAAATAAAATCGACTACGGAATCTCCGCAGGCATTGGCGCTGAGGTCAATTTAAATCCCAAAAACTCCCTTCTTTTGGAAGGACGCTTCTATTATGGATTAAACAACATTTTCGGTGCCAACAAAAAGACGTATTTGCCGCTTCCAACGGCATTTCGATTCTTGTCACCTTAGGCTACATGTTTCGAATCAAGTAGCTACAAATGCTTACACTTGGCATCCGTTTTTTCATCAAAATACCTATTTATGACGATTGCCCAAATTTAATTTAATGGTGAACTTTGCAGAAAACAAAAAACGAATGAGCAACTTCCACAAATTCAAGCCCACAGACAAAATGAGCAACGTCATCAGCCGGAACTACTCATTAATATCCGTCATGAGCCGTTTCGGCATGTCGCTCGGATTTGGGGAAAAAACAGTAAAAAAGTGTGCGACAATCAAAATGTGGATTGCGGCACATTCCTTGCTGTCGTGAATTTTGTCGACGAAGACGCTTATGGCGGCGAATACATCTTCGATGAAGACTCCGTATCCCTGCCGGCTTTAATGGAATATTTAAAGCAAGCCCACAGCTATTTCCTCGATTTTTCGTTGCCGACAATTCGCATGAAACTTTGCGAAGCGCTCGATCAAGAACCGGAGAAAAACGACATCACCCAGTCGATTCTCATGTTTTACGATAAATACGTGGAAGAAGTGCGCCGGCACATGGAATACGAGAACAAGCACATTTTCCAATATGTCGATAATTTGCTCGAAGGGAAACGCGATAATAATTTTTCCATCCAAAACTTTGCCGAGCGACACAGCCATATCGATCAAAAACTGGCAGAGCTGAAAAATATCATTATCAAATACTACCCTCAAAGCAAATGCAACAACCTGCTGAATGCTTCGCTTTTCGACATCTTCAATTGCGAATCCGACTTGCGCACGCATTGCAGTCTTGAAGATTTAGTGTTCACTCCGACTGTTGCCCGATTGGAGAGCAAATTAAGAAATGAAGAATAAAGACGACATAAAAGTTGTAATTGCAGAAAACTCTGTCATCCTTCGAAGCGGATTAACTTCCGTTTTGAAACGATTCTCGAATACAATTTCCAGATCAACGAAATTTCCGGATACGACGCCTTATTGCTTTTCATGAGATTGCACACGCCTGAAATCCTCATCATCAACCCATTCTTTATCGCCGGCTTCAACGTGGCCGCAATCAAAAAAAAAAAAAAAAGAATTTCCGGCATTAAAAACAATCGCGTTTCTTCCATCGTTCATAGATTCAAAAATAGCATCCGACTACGATGCTTCCATTTCTATCTACGACTCCGCCGATGTCGTATGCGAGAAAATCGCTGATTTATTCAACGAACCGGACGAATCGGAAACACAAGAAACAGACCAATTAAGCGCAAGAGAAAAAGGAAATCGTGGGATATGTAGTCAAAGGATGGCCCAACAAAACCATTGCCGACCACCTTTCCATTTCCATCCACACAGTGATCACGCATCGGCGCAATATCGCAAAAAAAAACTGCAAATACATTCGTCGGCAGGGTTGGCAATCTACGCTATTGCCAACAAAATCGTAGAACTTCAAGACATTAAAGACGAAATCAATTGATGCGCAAGATTTTTAGTCTTTGCTAATCCACACGTCGGGATATTTATCCCTAACATTTTGGCTCGCAATCACATCCGACAATTCTTCGACTGTCTCTCCGGATGCCATCGAAACCCTATGGATTGAAGACCCTTTTGCATTCAATATTTGCAAATCGGGCATATTTGCCTGTTCGATAAATGCTTCAGCCTGTCCTCTCGACTGGAACGAAGCTATTATGACATGATATTTCCCCTTTGCAAGCGGTTGCGCATCCATCGGCTTTTCTTCCTCCATGCTCGTGTTGCCATTCATCTCGACCTGCATTGGTTTCACTTCTGCCGGTTTCGATTGCTTCGGTTTTTCCGACAACGTCATTACGCCCGCATAATCCGGCATTTGATCCATATAAATCGGAGTTGTCAACGTGAATGCAAATACCAGCAACACCGCAATTGACGCTGCAATCCTCATTGCATTTTTACCCCATGCCGAGAAACTGACATCCTTCCTGACAGCAACATCGCGGCGTTCCGCTGCCGGCAAAGAAACTGCCGGAAGCCCATAATATGGCAACCTGCATAAGTCGAATGTTGCCGACGGTTCAAAAAACCATCTGCCCTTCTTCGGACAATCGGAACATGCCGAGTTTTTGCCAAACATCAATTCCTTATCGGCAACAAGCTGATTTTTTCAACGATTTGACTTCCGAAGCCAATACATCGACCGCTTTATCATAGATACCGATTCCTTGCGCATGATTGAACTGGCCAGCATGCCATCGTTATGGTCGATAGCCCCATTGAAACTCAACATTCGCGATGGAGGCAACAACATTTCGCCGGCTTCATCAATTCCGGCAACACGAGTTTGGACGACAAACGCGCCAAATCGGCACTACCACGCAATCATTGCGTCGAAGCAAATATTCAATATGATGTATTATCGTTAACACAAAGCAAATTTAGCAACTATATCCCACTCCTGCAACTTTATTTCCTTTTTTTCAAAAATGGCTCTGCCAATTCCGGCTCGCAACCCAACGTCAGCGCCTGCCGTGCATAGCTCGCCGCATCGTCGTAGCGATAGCTTAATTCAGCCAAACGGGCTTTCAGCAAATACACGTCGGGATTGGAAGGCTCTAATTTTTGGGCTTCCGAAATGTCGGATTGCGCTTCTTGAAGTTGTCCCAACGCCAAATAGCATTCGGCGCGATTCATGTAGTTTGTCGCCCTGTTCTCCGACTTTATTATCTCGCCATACAATGCAATCGCTTCTTCCGAATATCCGTTCAACCTTTTCCACAACGCAAAGGCCGCGTCGCGCATCCGCATTCTTCTCGTCCAACGCCAGCACATCCTCAAAACATTGCAAAGACAAGACCATGTCGCCGAATTCCAATGCAATGATTCCCATATAATAGCGCGAATCGACATCTTTCGGATTCAATGACGATATTTTTTTAAAGTCGTCGAACGCCGACTCGACACTGTCCATTTCCAAATACAAAGAAGCCCTGTTGCGCAAAATAGCCGTGGCGTTTGGCGCAATGGCAAGCGCCGTGTTATAATCGGTCAATGCCGCCTCCGGCTTTCCCATATTGCGATGCACAGTTCCTAAATTGGAAATCAGCAAGCAATTGTTTGATTTGCCGGCTCTCTTTTCAACGCCTCAATCAACAGTTCTTCCGCATTCCCCCACTCACGATCGTTCAAGCATCTATCGATGCGGGCTATCAAAGCATCGTACGTCTCCTCTGCCTGCACCGGCATCCAAGCCAATACAGCTGCAAACACGCACAAAGCAATTATAAGAATGCGTCTTTTCATATCCAAACATCAAAATATGGGTTGCAAAAGTATCAAAAGTATTTCGATTTTTATAGCGTTTCCGTTGCTTGAATTTACAGTTGAATGAAAAGAATCAAGAAGAAACAAGGCTCTTTTCGCTTTTTATTCATAAATTCCTTTTTCGTAATCCCTCATGTATCGCGTAAATGTCTTTTCCCGTCTGCTGCTTGAAAAAAACGCATCAGATGACTAGGATCTGAGAAATGGAATTCGTCTGCCAATTGGCTTACATTGAGATTAGAAAAATAGCAATTCATTTTTTAATTCTTCCAATAAGCGCTGTTTCAGCAAATGAGTAGCAGATACCCCGAATTGCGCCATCACAGCATTATTTAACGTAATACGGCTCACATGGAGCATGTCGGCATATTTCTTGAACACGTTGCACCGTGCGAATATGCTTTTCAAGCAAATCTTTGAATTGAAACGCATAATTGTTCTTCGGCACATCGACAGGCAAATCATAAATCTCGGCATACGCACGATTGATGATCACCAACAGATAGTAAAGTACGGATACAATGAGATTGTAAGAATCTGCCACAGGATGCAGCAATTCCTGTTTCACCTTCCCCAAAAGACGCATATATTCTGCCAGTTTTTCCGGCTCAGCAAAAAATATAAAGGAGGCGTGTCGGTCTGATAATAATATTGCAAGCGGTACACGAAAAATTTGTCGGCTATAAACGTGCGCATAAAATCTTCGCGGAAAATAAGAAACGTGTAGTCCAACTCCGCTTCGCGGACATGCCATTCCTGCTGTTGACGTGGAGAAAGAAGCAATACCATATTATCGCTCAATTTTACCTTTGCGGAAATTGATCAGCACATATCCATTGGCACGACGAAAAAAATAAAAACTGAAAAAATTCGTCTTGAACGTCTTGTGTTCGGTCAAGACACCGCAGATGTCCTTGCTTTCACCTGTATTGATGTAGAAGTCTACGCCGCATTCCGTCTTGTTGAACGGGACGTAGACCAGTCTTTCGGGGTTGGTTATCGTTTTCATCGCGCTTGTTTCTTAGCTTTCTGCAAATATACGCCATTCTTTTATCAAAATGGCATATATTCCTCTTTTTAAGGCATAGAGGTGTCAAGGGATTCTGCCGAACTTTGCATCTGATATCGAAAGCATTGTATGTTCCACTTTTAAATGAATGATTTATGAGAAAAGTATTGTTTTGTTTCGTGTGTCTCTTTATGGGTATGGCTGTCTACGCGCAGAACAACGTGCGCCTTATCCGTAACGCCACGTTGAAAATCCAGTATGCCGGACAGACCCTTCTTGTCGACCCCATGCTGGGCAAAAAAGGCACGGAGATGTCTGCCTTGGGCGTAAACCTGAACCCGCGCGTCCATCTGACGATGCCTATAGGCGAAGTGCTGGACGACGTGGATTTCGTCTTGCTGACCCACACGCACATCGACCATTACGATCCTGCCGCCAAGCGGCTTATCTCCAAAGACACGCCTTGGTACGTGCAGCCCGCCGACTATGATTCGGTAGCGATGAAAGACCATTTCCACAACACGACCGTCGTCAAGGAGAGCGTGCAAGTCGGCGGAATAACCATTGTCCGCATCGCCGGGAACCACGGGCGAGGCAAGCTGGGCAAAATGATGGGCGCGTCATCGGGCTATGTGCTCAAAGCAGAAGGACAGCCTACGCTCTACATCATGGGCGACTGCGTGTGGAACGAATCAACCCAAAAAGCGGTGGAGGAGCATCATCCTGCCTACATCGTGGTGAACAGCGGCGGTGCCATCCTGCCTCCCCTTGTCGAAAACCGACGGCCCGATTATCCCCAACGAAACGGAGACCATGCGGATTATCGACGACTGCCCGGCGAACACCCGCTTCATAGCCGTACACATGGATGCCATCGACCATTGCCAAACCACACGCGAAATTTTGCGCAACGAAGCCCTGCATCACGGCATAGATATGCAGCGGCTGATCATACCGAATGACGGGGAAAGCATCGAGCTGTAAAAGATGGAAACAATCAAGGTAATAGACGTGCAGAGCGTCATGACCAAATCTGCGCTGCCTGTCGGCGGATATTCGGTCAATCCTTACGTGGGATGCCCTCACGCCTGCAAGTATTGCTACGCATCGTTTATGAAACGTTTTACAGGGCATACCGAGGCGTGGGGTGCATTTCTGGATGTGAAGAACTGAAACCGATAACAAATCCGCACAAATATGACGGCGAGCGCATTGTGATAGGCTCAGTGACGGATGGTTACAATCCATACGAAGAACAATTCCGCCGTACCCGCAGGCTGCTCGAAGAACTGCGCGGTTGCAATGCCGAAATTATGATTTGTACGAAATCCGACCTTGTGTTGCGCGACCTCGACCTGTTGAAGCGTTTCCCAAAAAGTGACGATATCATGGTCTGTCAATACGCTCGATGAGCAGTTTCGTGCGGATATGGACAATGCCGTGAGTATAGAACATCGCCTGAAAGCGATGCGTCAGACCTATGAGGCAGGCATTCGTACCGTGTGTTTCATTTCGCCCATATTTCCCGAAATAACCAATGTGAAAGAAATTATCGAAGAAGTAAAAGGATATGCCGATTTGATCTGGCTCGAAAATCTAAATTTGCGAGGACAGTTCAAAGCTGGAATAATAAGGTACATCCGTGAAATATCCCGAGCTCTTTCCGTTATACGAGAAAATATACAACAAGAAAAAAGCTTAATTATTGGCAGACATTGGAATGTGACATTTCCCCAATATGCAAAAAGCATGGATTTCCCTATAGAATAAACGACTTGCCCTACGGTCGTTCAGAAAAAAGGCAAGCCCGTCATAGTCAATTATTTCTATCACGAAAAAATCAGAACAAATAAAAACACATGTCATTCCGCCCAATAAAAAAATATAAGTGACTTAGCAATCGGCTCAAATCCACAAATTTCGCAGGTAAAAATGCAATCCAACAACTTTTTTACTTTTGCAATAACATAAATTCTCATAAAATGCCGATGCAGAAAAGACGATACTCGCAGCCAAAGCGAGGTCCTAACTGCAAATGCATCCCAAATCTGCATTTACCCCATTATTCGAAAACATTGTTTTTTGCAAATATGTCTACAAAATTTGTTACCTTTACGGAAATTTAGTTTTTTCTTATGAATATACTCGACTTTATTTCCCTTTCAGCCACAGCAGGCAACAGCGCGCCAACCACCGAAAAATCTTCCTCTTGGGCCGACAAATTCGAAAATTTGCCCGTCGACCAAATCATTGACAAATTGGTCTCCGGAGCAGTCGACTTGGTAATAAAACTGCTCATCGCAGTAGTCATTTTCTATGTTGGCAAACTGATTATCAACAAAATCCATCGAAGCCTAAAAAAAAGATATTCCAACATCGACAAGTCGACAAGTCGTTGGCAACATTCGTGTTGAGCCTTGTCAAAATCGTACTATTGTTCATTCTCATTATTATTGTCATATCCATTTTGGGAATCGAGACCAGCTCATTCATCGCACTGTTTGCATCACCCGGTGTTGCCATCGGTATGGCATTGAGCGGGACTTTGCAAAATTTTGCAGGCGGCGTGTTGATTTTATTGCTTAAACCATACAAGGTCGGCGACTTCATCGAATTTCAAGGATTCACCGGCACAGTGAAAGAAATCCAAATTTTCAACACGGTACTCAACACCATCGACAACAAATGCATCCTAATCCCCAATGGCGGACTTTCGTCGGGCAGCATCAACAATTATAGCAAAGAAGACTATCGCCGAGTGGATTGGACCGTCAGCATCGCATACGGCGACGACTACGACATTGCAAGACAAGAAATACTGAGGATTCTGAACGAAGACAAACGCATCGTGAAACACTTTCTCGAAGACGATCGCGAAGAGCGAATGGCGCACGAAGAAAAGAATCAGGACTTCTTGCGCCCCTGCTTAAATTAGATACCGACAACAAAATAGTCAAAGCCATCAAAAACGCGGAAGAAAGAGAAAAAAAGATGAAAATGCCGATGAAGCAAAGCAACGAACCGGCTGTAATCAAGCCAAAACAACAAATTGTGCGCCGTTTGTCGCGCTTAGTTCTTTGGGCGCAAGCAGCGTCGACTTGACCGTCAGGGTTTGGGTGCCGGCTCCTTACTATTGGGGCGTTTTCTACGACAACAATGCGCGTTTCTACAAAGAATTGCCACAAGCCGGAATCCACTTCCCATTCCCGCAATTGGACGTTCACATGAACTGACAAACTCCATTTTGGACACAATAAAGAAAAAGGGCGTGCCGCAATGAGCGATGCGCCCTTTTTTTGCACAAAAAAAGAAGGTGCGCTTTTTCGACACACCTTCTTTCTCGTCATCATTCAAAACCTTATTCACGTGCGGCAAGCTGCGAATCGATAAACAAGACACCGGCATCTCCGCCTTTTTTGAACTTATCGACAATGCCAGCTGCCGTAGCTTCCTCTTCCACTTGCTCGCGCACAAAGCCCCAAAGGAAGTCCTGAGTAGCCTTGTTCTTTTTCTTGCGAAGCCACGTCGACCAACGTATCGATCATCTTCGACACATTGCATTCATGCTCGTATACATGCTCGAAAACTTCTTGCACGCTACCCCAGCCTTGCGGCACGGCATCCACCTTGTCGACCAACGGTTTTGCACCACGCTTGACCATATAGTCTGCCAATTCGCAAGCATGGCCAATTTCTTCTTCCGACTGTTTTTTCAACCAATGCGCGCATCCGTCGAGACCTTCGCTTTTCAAATAAAACGACATCGACAAATACAAATTAGCCGACCACAACTCTGCTGCGATCTGCACATTCATCTCTTTTTGAAGTCTTTCTGTCATCATAATATTCCGTTTTTAGTAGTAATTCAAAATAGAATCCAATTGTCGAATAGCTAAATCCATGCCAAATGCACATTTAAAGAGACCATGACAAAAAAAGAGCCCTCAATCCGACAAACTGACATACACACTGACACATTTATCCTCCCGCAAAAATATTTGCGCCACTTGCCGTTAGAATATTACCTTTGCAAAAATAAAACTGACCACAAAAATGAAAAACCTGCCAATATTATTGTTGCTATTGCTTTCCTCTTTCGGCATGAGAATGCAATCGCAAGAATCAAACATCACTGTCAGCCTCATCACCTGCTATCCCGGGCCGGAAGTCTATGAACTCTACGGACATACAGCCATACGCATCGTCGATGGCAATACCGACATAGCCTATAATTTCGGCATGTTTTCATTCAACAAGCCAAATTTCATCTATCGGTTTGTCAAAGGCGAAACAGATTATGCCTTAGGACAATATCCTTTCTCATATTTTTTGCCGGACTATATAGCCCGAGGCTCAAAAGTAGTAGAACAAATACTCGACCTCAGCCCCGAACAAGCGAAGTCTCTCCAAATGCGCCTAAATTGGCAAAGTTTGCCGCAAAACAGAGAATATCGCTATAACTATGTACTCGACAATTGCGCCACACGGCCTCGCGACATGATCGAACAAGCAGTCGGAGGGCTCGACTATGCCACTCCGGCAGACACAACCCTTACGTTCCGAAATATCATGCGCGAATACAGCAAAAACTACCCTTGGCATCAATTTGGAATTGATTTGGCATTGGGGTCGGGAATCGACAGGAAAATAAACACACGCGAACAAATGTTTGCACCTATCTATTTAATGAACGCCTTGCAAACAGCTACCTATACCACACCCGATGGAAAACAACGCCCCATCGTCAAAGACACGAACATTCTCTACGAAGGAACAGATTCATCCATTTTAGGCCCTACCCCATGGTACGCCTCGCCTCTTTCGATCTCACTGTTCCTCCTCGCCGCAATTTGCTATGCGTCATGGCGGGATGTTCGGCGCGGCGTTTCCTCCCGTTGGCTCAATTCCATTTGGTTTGCCGCGACAGGATTGGCCGGATGTCTGCTATTTTTCCTGATATTCATATCCGAGCATGAAGCCGTATCGCCCAATTATCTTGCCTTTTGGCTCAACCCGTTTTGCCTATTTCCGGCAATAGCCGTTTGGATAAAATCATGCAGAAGGTATCTTTATTTCTATCATTTTATTAACTTTGCGCTTGTTTTGATTTTAATGGCATGTTGGAAAATGCTGCCGCAATGCGCAAACATTGCATTTTTTCCCGCTGATGCTTTGCACGGTCGTACTTTCCGCAAAGTAATGTCGTAATTTATCGAAAATGCGCAAAAAGAAACAAGTAAATAGATTCGTTTCGTCGATGATTTTTTCGTTGGTCGCCATGTCTGCGCTATCGCAGACGATTGGCGGACGCCCCACGCTTATCGTAGGCATAACCATCGACCAGCTTCGCAGCGATTATATCGACTTGCTTCAAAGCCACTTCGGGAAAACGGCTTCAAGCGGCTTCTGCGCGAAAGCGCCCATTTTGAAAATTTAGTATTCGACATGTCGCGGCTCGACAAAGCCACGACGACTGCCGTCATCTACACAGGAGCTTATCCAAACGTCAATGGCATATCCGCTTATGAGCGCTACGACGATGAGCAAAAGCGCATTTTCCATGTGCTGAACGATCCGGCTTTCATCGGAAATGCCACAGACGAAACACTGTCGCCGATGGCGCTCAAAGTTTCCACCATCAGCGACGAGCTCAAAATGGACAACAATGGCATTGGCAGCGTCTACGCCATTGCTCCCGATGCCCAACAAGCCATCATCATGGCAGGACACGCCGCCGACGGAGCTTTTGGATTAGCGACAATACCGGAAAATGGGCATCAACCACATTCTACAAAAGTTATCCCATAAACATCACCAACCGGAATCTGACATCCCATTCCGGAACGATTGGACACGCTCACATGGCGGCCTCTCCTCGACATCAACAAATATCCGGACATTCCGCTCCACCGCACGCTATATTCATTCAAATATACGTTCAACGGGGAAAACGGAATCAAACAATACAAAAATTCCGCATTAGTCAATGAAGACGTTACTTCCGTCGCCATCGATTGCATTAAAAATCTTTCGCTGGGAAGACGAGCTGCCGTCGACATGATCAATATCGCCTATTCTGCCGAACCGTACAGATACGCAGTAGATCCCGACAATCGCATCGAACTGGAAGACAAATACATCCGGCTCGACCGCGAATTGGCGAAATTGTTTGAAACAATCGACAAGGAAATCGGGAAAAACGTATGCATCTTCGTATCGTCCACCGGCTACTTCGATAATATTTACGCCACCGAACCGCGATTCAACATCCCGACCGGAGAATTTTCGTCGCGCAAAGCCGTTTCATTGCTCAATATGTATCTTATGGCTTTGTACGGCAATGGCAATTGGGTCAACGGCTATCACAACGAGATTGTATATCTCAACGAAAAACTCGCAAAAGAAAAAAACATACCAATCGAGCAGCTGCGCAAAATTGCCGGCGATTTCCTTCGCCGCATGTCAGGCGTGGTTGAGGCATACACTTTCGATGAAATACTCAACAATCCGGCAAGCGACGAATTGGCTCGACTCCACAAGTCGGTCCACTCGCAAGAATCCGGAGACGTTTTCCTCGAAATTGCCCCCGGATGGCAAATATTGGACGATTTCAACACCGGCAAAACTACCCATTCCGTAGTCAATGCCGTGAGTGCACCCTTCTTTATCATCGCGCCGGGCATTGCTCCGCAAAAAGTTTCTACGCCAATCGATGCAGATTTGTTGGCGCCGACCATTTGCCGGACGTTAAGGATACGTTCGCCAAATGCTGCCCGTCAAATGCCGCTCGGCCTTTGACTTCAAGGGTGCATCGCCCGAACCGCATTATAAATTCAAATCACAAATAAAATTTTCTCACCTCATAACTATAATCTATTATGGATTTAATGATTTTCTAAAATCGATTTTCGGCAATAAATCGCAACGCGATTTGCGAGAAATCCAACCGATAGTCGATCAAATAAACCGGATATACCCGACCCTCGCCGAACTGTCGAACGACGAGTTGCGCGAACGCGTCGCAAAAAAATCAAAGAAGCGTTGGCAGAAAGCACAGCCGACAAGAAAAAAAGAAATTGCCGACATCAAGGCTCAAATCGAAACACTCGAATACGAGAAACGCGAACCCTATTGGGAAAAAATCGACGGAATCGAGAAAGAAATACTCGAAACGCTCGAAAAAGAGCTCAACAAGCATTTGCCCGAAGTATTCGCCATCGTCCGCGAAACAGCCCGGCGATTCAAAGAAAATGAAACAATCGAAGTTACAGCCAGCAATTTCGACCGCGAATTGGCAGCAGAAGGAAAAGACTTCCTTTCCATCGAAGGCGACAAAGCCATATACCGCAACCATTGGATGGCCGGCGGCAATGAAATCACATGGGACATGGTACACTACGACGTGCAGCTCATCGGAGGTATCGTCTTGCATCAAGGCAAAATCGCGGA
>VOFD01001237.1_pt1 | contig 31141 bp, 51 predicted proteins | sample 5384101 | NCBI WGS metagenome assembly VOFD01 (sample SAMN12384723, study PRJNA508395) | human gut metagenome | isolation source: healthy gut C | host: Homo sapiens
TCACTGATGATACCGGCGAGATCAACATCCCCAATCTGGAACCGGGCGTGTACTCCGTCAAAGAAACCGCCACGGTTGCCGACCACATCCTCGACCTTCAGGAGTACCACGTTGAGTTGTTCCCCGGCCAGACCAGCACCATCACCATCGAGAACCAGGTACGGCCCAACCTCACGGTCTACAAGAAGGACGCGGACACGGGCGACCCCATCCCTGATACCGTTTTTCTCGTAAAGGCGGCGGACGGCCACAGCGTGGACGAGATCAAGACGGACAGCGAGGGCAAGGCCACCCTCTCTAATCTCCTGCCCGGTGTCTATGAAGTGTCGGAGAAGTCCGTCCCGGCCCCCTGGCTCATGGACGCCGCCCCCAGCTTATCACCCTCTATCCCAACCGCGACCATACCGTGTATTTCCAGAACCACAAAAAAGCCGACCCTTACCGTCAATAAGGTGGACAGCACACCACGGGCGAATTGAACAGCCTGGGGACCTTCTTACTCCGACGCCAACGGCCAGTTTTTGTAGACCTTCTCCGGGACGGGTGGTACAAGGTGACGGAGCTGGAACCCGCCGCGGGCTTCACCATCAAGCAGCCCGCTACCCAGGAATTCTACATCAAGGGCGGCGAGAGCAAGACCGTCACGTTTGAAAACGTGCCAAAAACGCAATCGTGGTGGAAAAGTACGACAGCGTGACCGGCGAGGCCCTTCCCGGCTGTACGTTCCAGTTGCGCTATCTCGGCGGCACCAGCGGCACAGGCGGCACCGTAATCGGTACAAAGTGACGGGCAAAAACGGCACCGCCATGTGGACGGGGTTGAACCCCGGCGCGTATGTGCTGGAAGAAGTGGATGCCGCGGACGGCTATAACATCATCCAGTCCTCCGAAACAATCTTCCTGGCGGACAGCGGGGAGCAGAGCGTGGTCACGGTGCGTTTCACCAACGCGCCGGACGGACAAGCTTTTGATTAGGAAGGTATGCTCCGTCAACCCCTCCGTCACCCTGCCAAAACGCCGAGTTCAAAGTGGCCTATGCGGACGGCACCCTGATCGGGGACGGGAACGGCGTTTTCAGAACGGATGAAAACGGCGAGATACGCATTACCGAGCTGAAACCGGGCAAAAAGCGTGGTGGTGACGGAAACCCGCGCCCCCGCTGGCTTTATCCTGGATACGCAGTCGCAGACCGTCCAGATCAAAGAGGGCCGCACCGTTTCCCTCACCTTCAAAAACCAGCCGAAAGGCGCTCTCATTATCCAGAAGCGGGACAGCGCCACCGGCCAGCCCCTCGCCGGGGCCGAGTTCCGCGTGACCACAGCGGCAGGCTGTGAGGTTGGGCTGGACGGCGTGATCGGCACGTCCACCTTGACCCAAAACGGCATTTTCACCACGGACTTATGTGCTGAATGAGATCAAGGCTCCCACCGGCTATGTGATGGACACCGCCAGCACCAACGTTGTCATCGGGCAGGGCGGCGACACCCAGACGGTGGTGATAAAAAACTCCAAGGCCGGAACGCTGGTCATCGACAAGCGGGACTCCCTCACCGGGAAACCGCTGGCAGGCGTGACGTTCCGTGTCACTACCAGCACCGGCGAATACGTCCCCGACGCCAGCGGCCACATCAGCTCTAACGGCCTATATTTCACCGACAAAAACGGCAAGATCACCATTAACGGCGTGGTGGGGACGCTGGTAGTCACCGAGGTCAAGACCCTCCCCGGCTATTCCATCGACGAGGCCACCCGGACGCAGACCGTGGACGTGCGGCCCAACGATACGCAGACCCTCCACTTCACCAACACCCCCAGCACGACTTTGGTGATAGAAAAATATATCGAGGGGACCACCACCCCGCTGAAAGGCGTAACTTTCCTTGTCACCGACAGCTCCGGCGCGGTGGTGGGCCAGTCCAACGGCGAGTTTATCACCGACGAGAATGGCCGCATCGTCATTGATGGGCTGGAGCCTGGAACCACCGTCACCGCAAAGGGGAAACCAAGGCGCTGGAGGGCTACGTCCTCGATACGACCCCGAAATCCATCAAGATCAAGGAGGGCGAGGTACAGACCCTCCGCTTTTACAACCAGAAGCAGGGGGCCATCGTGATCCGCAAGCTGGATAAGCAGACCGGCGAGCCGCTGGCGGGTGTGGAATTCCAAATCACCTACTCAGACGGCAGCTATCTGGACGATGACAACGGCCACCTGTCCAGCAAGGGCCTCTACAAGACCGACGCCAACGGCGAGATACGCATTTCCGGCGTGGTGGGTACGCTGGTCATCACGGAAACCAAGCCCCTGCCTGGGTACGTCATGGACGAGGGGACCAAGACGCAGACCGTCAAGGTGAACCCCACCGATACGCAGACCATCACCGTGTATAACACGAAGGTGGGCGGTTTGACCATCATCAAGAAGGACGAGGAAACCGGGGAGCGTATCAAGGGCGTCCAGTTTGAGGTGCGAAAACTCAACGGCGAGATCGTCGGCACCTACACCACCGACACCAACGGCGTTATCAGTCTGCCACAGGCTGAAAGGGCTGGTATCAGGTGGTGGAGCTGAAAGCCGCCGACGGCTACAAAGCTGGACGATACGCCCCACCAGATCGAGGTCAAGGACGGCGGCACCGCTACGTTGGAGATCACCAACCGGCAGACCGGCAGCGCCCTCATTCACAAGATCGACAGTGTGACGGGCAAGGGCATTTTCGGCGTCAAGTTCCTGCTGTCCGACGCCAAGGGCAACCCCGTCGGCACCTATGAGAGCGACAACGAGGGGTATGTGTATATCGACCATGCGCTTGCCGATGGCCGGTACACCATCCGGGAGATCGAGTGCGCGGACGGCTATATTCTGGACACCCAGCCCAAAACCATTTATGTGGAGTACAGAACACCGCCATCACCGGCCAGATTCAGATCACCAAAACCAGCGCGGACTACAACTCCATGAACGGCTGGCCCGCCGGAACGCCCATTCCCAACACGGAGTTCGAAATTTACCACTACCGCACCGGCAACCTTGTGGATACCATCAAGACGGACAAGAACGGCGTGGCCGTGTCCAAGCCCCTGCCCCTGGGCCGCTACAAAGGTGGTGGAATCCCAGGCGGCGGACTTCTACGGGCTGGATAAGGCCCCCATCGAGGTGGAGATCGAACACGCTGGGCAGATCGTAAAGGCCGCAATGACCAACAAGAGCCTGTCCACCAACGTGTCTATCCAGAAAACCGGCTACGCCGAGGTCATGCCCGGTCAGAATATCCGCTACACCTTCAGCAGCATCGCCAACAACTCCACCACCGCGCTTACCTCTTTTTATTGGAGGGATACGCTGCCCGTGGAGACTGTACGGCTGGCGAAAGTTACCACCGGCACCTATAACGCCGCTGGCAACTACAAGATCGTTTACAAGACCAATTTGAGCAGCGGAGAGTACCGCGTTCTGGCGGACAGCCTGAGCACCCAGCAAAACTATGTGCTGGATGCTTCCCCTGCAGCTCTGGGGCTGGCCTCCAACGAGTACGTCACAGAGGTGATGTTCGTGTTCGGCGTCGTCCCCGCCAACTTCCGGCAGGTGGAGGCCCCCAAAATCGACTGCACCGTGGTGTCCTGGGCCAAGGGCGGCAGTCAGTTCGTCAATCAGGCAGACGTGGGCGGCGTCTACAACGGACAGTGGATCATGGCAACTTCCCGCTGGGTGACCAAGGTCTACGCCCCCTCCAAGCCCCTCCCTCGGACGGGGTATTGAGCATTTTTTCCCCGTGGCCCGCTCTGCGGGCCACTTACATAGGGCCGTTCGCACATTTGAAACCATTCCTTTTTTCCTTTATTATGTGGATGAAAGGAGCTGTTTCAAATGTTCAAACGGGAACCGAAGGTAGTCCTTCAGCTCAACGCCGCCGAATACCGGCTTGCCTGAGAGTGCCTGATAAACTGGCGGAACAAGCTAACCGCCCAGGGCAAATGCGCCGAGCCGGTCAATGAACTCCTGATAAAGCTGATGGCCCGCTGAAATAAGCGTCCTCCTATTACATACACCGCTCCCTGTCTGCGGACAAGGGGCGGTGTAAATTTTTGGACAAGGAGGATCGGCAAATGGACCATACACCCTTTGAGTACGGCGGTCTGCACTTCATCCCGGAACGGCGCTTTGAACCCGCGGGCCAGGGCCGCAGCATCATCCCGCTGTCCCGTATGCGGGAGGACCAGAACCTGATGTTTCCCAACCCCGGCGAGTTCGCCTACCCCACGATGGATTTTACAAAGCGTCCACCGACCAGGACTGCGGCATCTTCCGCTGCGCGGCGAACGGGCGGCTGTACGTCCCCTGCGAGGACGGCCTGCGGCTCTATGAGGAACACCCCAACCGGGAGAGGGGGCGGGAACATGGGCGGTAACGAGGAAAAGCGCATGGCGGGAGATTATGTCATTACTCACGCCCTGAAAATAGGCGACCGGGAGATCGTGCTGGGCGAGGACCCGAACGGCGTGGGCGACGAGCGGTATATGTGCGCGTTCTGCGAAACAAACAGCCTGTTTGCCAGCTATACCGAGGTCATGGTCAGCAAGGACTACCCGGAACTTGTGAAGCTCTTTGGGGAGCGTGTGGCGGAGCAGGCCGAAAAGACCCGTATCGCCCTGAACGGCCCCAAGCTCCAGGGCATTCCCAACGCGCCCATCACCTCCGAGGGCTGCGAGGTCATAGGCTGGCAGCACGACCTCCGCGGGAAGGTCATTGTTATCAAGCCGGAAGTGCTGCGCCCGGAATACCGCCGAGCGACCTGCCAGCTCCAGCTATGCACGGGAGGCTTTGGCGCGTCCCCCGAACAGCCGAGGCTCCGCCTGCTACTGTACGGAGTTGTACTCCGGCAAGACTTCCCGTTTTGAGCGGAGTGATGTTCTCGGCATCATCGAGCCGGAAAAGCTGCCGAATTGGGCCAAGCACTATCTGATGATCCTGCAAGCCGAAGAAAGGGCAAAGAAATCCAAGGACAGGGAGGGCCGCTGATATGGACCAGAGAATAAATGCGGGCTACGTCATCACCGACTCCATCCACATCGGGGGATACCGAGTTCGTGCTGGGCGTGAGTGAACACAAGCCTGCCATGTTCGTGACGTGGGCGTGTACGGAAGGCAACAACTATTTTTGGGGCCACTATCACGATGATCTGCTGAAAGCCAAGAAAGACCTGCTGGGCCGCGCCGGTCTGGAGTTGGAGTTACAGATGAAATGGAAGGCGCGGGCCGAGGCCGCGCCCAAAAACAGGATAAGGAGTGTGAGCGGTAATGGATATGACTTTGCGTACCGCGACCCCGCGGAGCGGCTTTACGCCGACAGGCAGAGCCAGCAGATCACCATGCAGACGGGATGTGTCGGCTATCTGCGCGGGGATGTGGGCGAGAGCGGAGATACCTTTCCCCACGGCCTGGACGGACCGCCCCGGCGATGAAAAGACCGATGAATTTCAGGCGGAGCTTGACGGCTTAGTGGAAGCCTTGCGCTCCGACGGACAGTACGGCGGCGTTTTGCAAGGCCGCGCCGCGATGGGCCGCTATTGCTCCGACCGCCCGGAGGGCGGTTTCAATGACGGCTTTGAATTTGCTTTCCGGGCGGACACGGCGCGGTATTCCTACCTGATCCGTCTGAACCCCTATAAGAGCGAGGAAAACCTGTTTATCTACTGCTACCGCCGGGACTGGCTGGATCGGCACATGAAACACGCGGAAAAGGGCATCCGTTTCATCACCCCAGGCTACAAGGAGAAGTTCAGGATCGAGGACGGCGACATGGTGCGGATCAGGCGGTTTGACGGGGCTGTGCTGGACCGGGTATGCCGCTATATCGACGAGTACCATGTGGAGATTGGCGGCGGCAGGGGCGATCTGTACCACATCTGCCAGTTTGCCGAGCTGATGGAGCGTAACGGCAACTCCGTGATCCCCCCTGCGCTCCACCCTGCCGGACAAGTGCTTCAGTATCACATCCGCAGCAGACGAGATCGTCATCATCACCAAGGGCGAGATGGGCCACCGTCCCGCTGGTGCCCGCGCCGAAGGGGTAACGGCCCGTGAAGGGGCCACCGCTCTCAACGAAGCCATGGGTGTGACAAAAACGCAGGAGGCGGCAATGCTGTTCGGCTCCACATACGGCTGGGATAAACCCGGCGCCGACCCAAAGTATTACGACGAGCATGGTGAGCCTATTAAATTCAATCACCGGGACCGCGGGGACGCCCGATGAGAAAAAGGAGCGTGACACGATGGAATTGATCTTACGGACCGCGACCCTTGCGGAGCGGCTTTACGCCAACGAGCAGAGTTCCCGGATCGCGGAGCTGTGCGGAAGTCCGGGCTATCTGTTTGGTGAGCTGGACAATACCGGCTCCGTGTTTCTCAACAGTTGGATGCGGGATGTACCCTCCGAGAACACGCCGGAGTTCAAGGCGGAGTTCAACACCGTGCTTGATATGCTCCGCTTTGACGAGCGGTACGGCCATGTGATAAAGAACCGCACCACGATGATCGGCTTCTGCTTTGCCCACCCGGATGGGCAGCTTACGGACCGCCATGAGTATGTGTTCCGGGCCGACACCAGGGGCTACGCCTATCTGGTCCGCTGCGCCCCCAACGCCGAGGACAACCACGCCTATGTCTACCCCTATCGCCGGGAGCTGCTGGACCGGCACATGAAACAGGCTGAAAAGGGCATCCGTTTCGTTGGCCCGGAGGGCAAGGAGAAATTCAGGATACCGGACGGCGAGAGCGTTCGGATCATCGCAGATGAGGGCATGGCCCGTGACCATGTGGCCCGTTATGTGGACGACCGCCACGTTGAGATCGGCTTTAATGACCTCCACGATATTCGGGAGCTTGCGGAACGTCTGGAGCGGATCGGCGGCAAGATCATTCCCCTGCGCTCCACCCTGCCGGACAGGTGTTACAGCACCCTAATCGACACGGGCCTTGTGGTCATTTTGAAGCGCGGTGAAACGGGCTTCTACAAAACCGATATTCCATTTTCCAGCAAGGAAGAAGCCCAGGCCCTTGTGGATGAGTACAACAAAAAGCTGGGCGTGACAAAGGCCCAGGCCGAAGCTATGAAAGCTGGCTCCATGTTCGGCTGGGCCTGCCCCGCCGCCGACCCGAAGAACTACGACGACCAGGGCCAGCCCATCAAGCCCAAGCACCGGGACAGGGGTGATGCCAGATGACCGACAAGGCCCTGTGTGAACATCTGAAAAAATATCATAGAGGACAGGAAAACGCGGCCTCCAGCAGAGAGTTGGAGGCCGCGTTCCATATCAAGGGGACGGAGCTGCGGCGGGCCGTCAACCGCCTGCGGTGCGGCGGCAATCCCATTTGCAGCGATGAAACCGGCTACTTCTACGCGGCGCGACGGTCGGAAATCAGGGCCACCATCGCCCAGCTCTCCGGGCGCATTTTCAAGATCGCCGCCGCAAAGAATGGGCTGCTCAAATCACAGGGGAAGGAGGAATAATTTTGGCAAGGAAAAACGATCTCATTGTCCAGCTTGCGGCGCAGACCGCCCATGAGATTTCATCCAGCGGCGGGCGTTATATGTCCTTTCTGAACACCGCCGCCCACAATTTCAAATACAGCTTTCGGGACCAGCTTTTGATTTTTGCCCAAAAACCGGACGCCACCGCCTGCGCCGAGATCGACTTCTGGAACAAGCATGGGCGGTGGGTGAACCGGGGGACCACGGGGATCGCCCTGCTGGTGGACACCGACCGGGGCTACCGTCTGCGCCATGTTTTTGATATGTCCGACACCAACAGCCGGGAGGGGCGCACCATCCCCATCTGGCAAATGAAGCCGGAATATGAGGGCGCGGTGATCGAGGCGCTGGAGAACAGCTACGGCGAGTTAGCTGGCAAGCCGGACTTTGCCGAGTGCCTTCTGGAAACGGCGAATATCATCGTGGAGGACAACTTCACGGACTACTGCGCCGACCTGCGCTCCGTCAAGGAGGGCAGTCTGCTGGAGGACCTGGACGACCTGAATACCGAGGTGTGGTTCCGGGACCTCCTGGAGTGCAGCGTGGGCTTTATGCTGATGGCCCGGTGCGGCATCGACCCCTATGAGCATTTCACCGCGGAGGACTTTGCTCGCGTCTATGACTTTAACACCCCGCAGACCCCTCTCCATCCTGGGGGCGGCAGTGAGCGATATTGCCGAGATGCCCCTTGCGGGAGATCGCTGGCACCGTCCTCAATCTGTATCGGGAAGAACAAAAGCAAAATCGCACATTTGCCGACCGGCCCAGCACCCGGTATAATAGCGGCAGAACAAAACAAGAAGGGAGTGTTGAGCATGGAACTGACGTACAGAATGGAGGGCGACTACCGGCTGCCCAACCTGGACGTGCCGGAGGCACCGAAGGTAGGCAAATATGGGATGCTGCGGCGCAGTTACCTCCAGAAGCACAGGAACGGATACTACACGGGGATGCAGCTCAGCGGCAGGCTGGACGCCCATCTGGAGAAGATCGACCGGCAGGCCACCGAGATGGTGGAGCAGTTGACGGCGCGGATGGCGCGGGAGCAGGGCGTGACCGAGGAACTGAAAGCCCGTGACCAGATGAAGTGGGTGGGCCTGATGAACAACATCAAGGCGGCGGCGGAAGAAGTGGTGCTGGCGGAGCTGATCTACACCGACTAAGCGACCCGCTGCCCACGGGAGAAGAACAGCAGCCGCCCCCCATTGACTGGACGGCGGCAGGCACCACAGGGCTGCAAATCAGCCACCACGACTTTGATGCCCGTTCTGATATTCCCTACTATCACGAGGACAGCGAAAAACAGGAGCTTCTACGCACCAGCGACGCGCTGAAAGACCACCGCGTTGAAATCGCCGCATTCTTTGCCGCCCATACGGACAGCAAGGAGCGCGGCGATTTTATCAAGTCCTTTTCAATAACACCTATGTGGAGGCTATTCTTTCCAACGGCCAGCGGGCCGGGTATCGGGCCTGGGATGACGTGCTGACCCTATGGCGCGGCTCATACCCCTCCCGTGAAAAAAGAGGTGTTCCTGCGGTGGCGTTCCGTGGCCGATGTTATCTACGGGATGATCCTGCTGGACCAGTGGCTTGACCCGGATGAGCGTACCCTACCCACCGAAGCGGAGCAAATCTCCCTGATCGAGCAGGCCGAGGTTGAAAAAGCCTCGGCCTTTACTTTGCCCCAGGAGGCCATTGACTATATCCTCTGCGGCGGCAGCGGCGTGTCCCAGGGCAAGTACCGCATTTATGAGCAATTCCAGAAAAATGAAGGCAAGCAGGAAAATATCAAGTTTCTGAAAAACGAGTATGGGGTGGGCGGGCGCTCTGACGCCATCCCCGGCAGCGGCTATTGGGAGGATCACGACGGCAAGGGTATCACCATCTCCCGCGACTACGGTGACCCGGACGGCAAATTCCTTTTGAGCTGGACCAGGGTGGAAAAGCGCATTGGAGAATTGATTGCCGCGGACCGCTATCTGAACCGGGCCGAAAAGGAACAGTACCCCGCGTATCGGGAGCAGGTGGAGCAGCGGGAAGCGCGGTGGGAGATCGTAAACGAGTTTCGCTCCATCATCGACGATTATGTGGACTTCAAGACCCAACTCGGTGAAGCGAAGGAACAGTGGCGCGAGCTTTTACTTGCCCGTAGCTGCGCGTACAGCTTTGGCGTAGGCGAAAAGAAATGCTATGTCCTGACGATGGAGGGCAGCTTTGTCCTTCCCGTCATGCGGGAGGCTATGCAGGCCATCATCCGGGACAATACCCATCTGACGGAACGGTGTGAAGCCATGCTTGCCGAGTTGGACGGCCCGCTGGCCGCGCCGCTGGAACCCACCTATGACGAGCTGAACCCGCCACCCCCGCCGAAAAAGGAGTATCGGTTTTCCCTGGGCGACACGGTATATCTCGGCGCACAGGAGTATGAGCTGCTGGCCTATGACGAGAACACGGTCCGGCTCTTTGACCCGTCGTTCCCCATCATCAACAAGGAGCTGTCCCGCGCCGAGTTTGACCGCCTGATCGCGGAGAACCCGCTGAACGACCATCTTCTGCAAGTGGTGGAGCCACAGGCAGAGGTTGAAACGCCGAAGTATGACCTGGGGTATGGACACCTGGGCAACGGCGTGACGGTCTGGAACCGTCTGGAGGAAGAACACGGCGACTATAAGACCATCGCCCACATCGACCCAGACCGAACCGTGACCTTTTATGATGAGAATGTGCCGGAGGATGTTCGGGCGCAAATCATGGAAGTTGCGGCCACTTCGGAAATGACCATCTCCGCCACCCAGGACGCCCCGGTATTCTCTATCCCACCGCTGGGACGGGAGCCTGTCAACGGCAGCGTTTGGAACGATTATAACGCCATCAAAGAGAAAAACCTGGACAGCCTTGTGCTGTATCAGGTGGGCGACTTCTTTGAACTCTATGGAGAGGACGCCCAAATCGCGGCGTGGAGGCTGGGGCTTGCCCTGACGGTCCGCAACATTCCCGACGTAGGCCGTGTGGGGATGTGCGGCGTCCCTGCCCATGCGGTTGAAGGCTATACGGACCGGCTGAACAGCATGGGCTTCGATGTGGTGGTAGCCGCGATGGAGGAAAACCAGCGCACGACTTCCCACAGTCCCGCACCCGCTTTGGAAAAGGCAAAGCGGCTTATTGATGACTTCTGCGAAAGCGAATACGACACCCCCGCAGATTTCACGAACCTGCGGCAGATCGGCGTGGGCCACACCACCCTCACCGATGATGAACTGCCGTTTCAAGCCTATGTTGACCTGATCGACTTTCGTCTGCTTTATGAGGTTGACGGTGAGACAGTGGTATCTCTCAAATGCCACGACCTGGATGATCTGTGCCAACACCTTGCCAATCTGGACTTTGACGAGATGGTGGCGATTGCCGAGGAAGAATATTACAAGCAGCGGCAGGAGCCGGAAACCGATGATTTTTTTCTGACATTGACCCTGCGGCGGTCCGGGCCGCGCTTGCGGAGAACGGCATCGTGGACGGTCATGTGGTGGACCCGGAGAAGCTGGCCGCAAAACCCCTTTATTCAGCAGGTCATGGCCGATGTGGAGCAGATCGCCGCCGATACGCCCCAGGCGGAGGAACGCTTTTCCGTCATCGAAACGTAGAACGGCTACGCCGTATGGGACGATGCCCACAATGAAGTCTATACGGACAGTGAGGGCGTCCAGGAGGAATTTACCAGCGAATGGCAGGCCGAGGACTATCTGAAGCAAGTCAAGAAGGACGTGGCGGACAAGGAGGCCGCTGAATGGCTGAAGGTAGAGCGGGCCAAAGTACCGCATTTTACCGTAGAGCTGACCTCTGACGCATTTGATGACCCGTATATTATTCGGGACAATCATTTCCCCGACGCCGACCCGGACAGATATTACAGCTTGGATGGTGTCTACCAGACCTTTGAAACCGAGGAAGAAGCACAGCAATACGCCGACAAGCTGAATGAACAAGAGAAACCGTTAAAGGAAAACCCACCGCAGGAACCAGCCGAAAAAACAGCGGATACAGAACCGCCGCTGGCACCACCCCGCCCCGGCGCAGGGCCAAGGCTGCGCGCCGTCCTCCACCCGGAGATCGCCGCCGCGGACCGGCATGAGTACCAGATCACGGACGACGCCATCGGCGTGGGGACACCAGGGGAGCGGTTCAACAACAACGTCCGGGCCATCCGTCTGCTGAAAAAGCTGGAGGCGGAGGACCGTTTTGCCACCCCGGAGGAACAGGAGATTGTTTCCCAGTATGTGGGCTGGGGCGGTCTGGCGGACTGCTTTGACGAGCACCACAGCAAGTACGCCGAGCTCAGGGCCCTGCTGACCGAGGATGAGTACGCCGCCGCGATGGTGGAGATGTTTACCATGCAGAAGTATCTGCAATACGGCACTCTGCAGGAGAAAGGACTTCTCAACTTTGACGCCTGGGCTTCCACCTTTGGAGAAACTGCGACGGCCATTGAGCTTGCCCCGGAGGGCACCGGCTACCGGGCCAAGACCCGGTTCTCCCGGTTCTACAACCTCCCGGAACTTATGTCCATGTTCAAGGAAGTGGCGGACATCCAGACGGCGGATATGCTCAAACTCCCCGTCCCAAAGGCTGAATACCACAACATCGTCCTGAAACCATCAGAACAGCAAAAAAAGAAATGGTGGCGGCGCTGGGGACACGGGCCGAGCGCGTTCGCAACAAAATGGTGGACAGCACCGAGGACAATATGCTGCTCATTACCAACGACGGGCGCAAGCTGGCCCTGGACCAGCGGCTCCTCAACCCCATGCTCCCGGACAGCGAAACAGGAAAGGTCAATGCCTGCGCCGAGAATGTCTTTGAGATATGGCAACGCACTGTCGGCCAACGCTCCGCACAAATGGTGTTTTGCGACCTGTCAACGCCTGGGGGGGGACGGTAGCTTTAACGTCTATGATGACCTGCGGGATAAGCTGATCGCCAGGGGCATACCAGCCGAAGAAATCGCCTATATCCACACCGCGAATACGGAGGCGCAGAAAAAGGAGCTGTTTGGCAAGGTGCGCTCTGGGCAGGTCCGGGTGCTCCTCGGCTCCACCCAGAAAATGGGAGCGGGCACAAATGTCCAGAAGAAGCTCGTGGCGCTGCACCACCTGGACTGCCCCTGGCGACCCTCTGATTTGCAGCAGCGGGAGGGCCGCATCATCCGTCAGGGCAACGAAAACCCGGAGGTGGACATCTATACCTATGTTACAGAAAACACCTTTGACAGCTACCTCTATCAGCTGGTGGAGGGCAAGCAGAAATTCATCGGGCAGATCATGACATCAAAAAGCCCTGTGCGCTCGGCGGAGGATATTGATGAAACCGCCCTGTCCTATGCCGAGATCAAGGCCCTTTGTACCGGCAATCCCCACATCAAGGAGAAGATGGACCTGGACATTGATGTGCAGCGTCTCCGGCTCCTGAAAGCCAACCACCTCAGCCAGCGGTACGCTCTGGAGGATCAGATCATCAAGGTGCTGCCACAGAAGATCGCGTCCTACGAACAGCGCATCGCGGGCTACACCGCCGATATGACGCGGCTGAAGGAGAACACTCACCCCAATGAGGACGGCTTCTCCCCCATGGAGGTGGAAGGGACCGTCTACACCGACAAGAAAGCCGCGGGCAGCGCCATCCTCGCCGCCTGCAAAGCCATGACCAGCCCCGAACCTGTCCCCCTGGGCCAGTACCGGGGCTTTTACATGGACCTGTCCTTTGAGAGCTTCAGCAAGGAATACCGGATCACGCTGAAAGGGGCGCTTAGTTATCTAACATCCCTCGGAACGGATATTTACGGAAATATTGTGCGGCTGGACAATGTTCTGGGAGACTTAGGGAAATTTATGACTTCATGCCAGAATGAGCTTGAAAACGCAAAAGTCCAGCTCGCCAACGCGCAGACAGAGGTGGATAAGCCCTTCCCCAGGAGGACGAGCTGAAAAGAAAGTCCGCCCGCCTGGATGAATTGAACATCCTGCTGAACATGGACAAGCGGGAGAGCGAGATCGTGGACGGGGACCGGGACGAGGACGAGGCCCCGGTAAGGGACACGACCGACCGGGAGCGGTAAGTGTATGGAGGGATGCTCATGGCACAGTTACAGTACGGTTTTTGCAAACGGATGAGTATTTTACTCCGTCATACGCAGTTTATCCCATCATGAAGCGGCTGAAACCTGGGGCGACAGTATGGTGTCCATTCGACAAAGAGGACAGCGAATTTGTACGAGTATTGTCAAAGCACGGCTTTCAAGTCGTTTACGGACACATTCATACCGGGCAGGACTTTTTTTCAGGTTGCTGTGCCGGAATGTGATTATATCGTCAGCAACCCGCCGTACAGCTTGAAGAATGAAGTGATAAAGCGGCTGTACGAGATTGGAAAGCCCTTTGCCATGCTGATCAATTTCCAAGGTATCTTTGACAGCCGGGGAGCGGTTTCAGATGTTTCAGGAAAGGCAGGTGGAAATGCTCTGGCTCAATCCAAGAGTGAACTATATCACGGAGGACAAAAAATCATTTCACGGAGTGCCATTTCAAAGCGGCTATCTGTGCAGTGGGGTATGCAAAAGCCAGTTGGAATTTGAGTATCTTGATAGAAGCGGTTGAAGGAAATTGCACATTTGCGCCGATGGCCGCAGGCCGCTATAATGGCGATAAAGCGGTTGGAGGTGAAAAAAGTTGTTGGACGATTTTCGTTTTGAAACCTTTGTGGACGCCCAAAGCACAGCCTTTCAGGAGTATTTAAGCGCCGTTGTCGCAAAGCTGGCAAAAAGAGGACGAGGCATACCGGGCCATTTGGGACAGGATTGAAAAAATCTATGAGCAGTATCCCAGGGTGATGGGTGTATGCGACCGGGAGGCCGCGTCCGCCCTGACCGAGCAGGAGTGTCAGGCTGTGATCGAGATCGCGAGTTTGCGGAACCAGCGTATCGAGATAGAGCTGGAGGCGGTCTACTTCCGGGGCTGCTATGACAGCGTGGGCTATCTCAAAAAGGCGGGCATCCTGTGAGGGGACACACACTGACCGGGGACGGCAAAAAGCGGGGCAGGCCCTTTTCAGACTTGCCCCCGCCGCATTTATAGGGTAAGGTCATGTACGAAGGTTGGCATCCCGGCGCAGCGTTTCCACAAGGGCCTGGGCCACGTCCCGCACCATGCGTATCTCATAGTCGTCGCAGTTTTCCAGCAAACCGGCGATGTCGCGCTCGATCTGCGGCTTTGCCCTCACCACGCTGTCACAGAGCAAATCATCCACCGTGACCGACAGGGCGTTAGCCAGTTTAACGATGGTCACAAGGCTGACGCGGGTGGTGCCGGTTTCTATGTTGCTCAAATGGGTGGGAGAGATACCCACGGCCTCGGCCAACCGTTCCTGCGTCATGTCGGCCTTGATCCGGGCGATCTTGACCCGTTTGCCGATCATCTTATAGTCCAGGTCCATGCTCCCCCTCCTTCACGATTTTTCATGGACCCTATTGTAACCTCGGAGGGGACGTATTATATAACCTATATCCGTAGACTACGGATAAACAGAGAAAAACTGATGGACAGCGGAGCATTTCAATATTTCTATTTTTCAATCGCACATTTGATATTGCCCCGTCTGGCGGGTATGATAGGAAAAAACTGAACATGAGGTGACTGAATATGAGCAACGACTATATGGACCTGGGCCAACGGCTGGAGAATGACTTTCCCGAAATTGAAAACGACATCATGGCCGACCTCCAGGAAAGCAGCGAGGAATACGATGGCCTGCACCGGCAGCTCTCCGAGCTGAAGGCACAGCACCCCGCCGTCCGCAAGCTGATGGAGGGTGACGGCGAGGTGTGCCTGACCGCCGAGGAACACGCCGCGCTGAAACAGATCGTCCAGCTCCGCTTCCGGCTGGATGACCTGGAGCGGCGGCAGCTTTACTTCCGGGGCCACACGGACGCGATCTCTTATCTGAAAAAAGCGGGCATCCTGTGACAAAAGGGCGGCGCTGGCGTAAACCAGCGCCGCCCAACTCATACGGGGAGGTGCGGAGGATGAAGAAGATATTGGTCAATATGGTCCGGTGTAAGCGTTGCGGCGACACCATCCGTTCCGAGCATCGGCACGACCTGAAATGGTGCCGGTGCGGGGGGCGTGGCCGTGGACGGCGGGACGGACTACCTGAAACGGCTGAAGAATGATCCCGCCGCCAAGTTTGTGGAGTTGAGCGAATATGAAGGATAGAGGGCTACTCGTTGATGATGAGCCGGTCCAAGTCAAATAGGGCCTCTTTGTAATTCTGCACCCGGTACAACCGCCGATTCGGGTTTGGCTGGACAATCACATGGCCCTCTCGCTCCAAAAACTCCTTTTGCGTTTCCTTTGTGCAGTAACGGCCAAAGTCCACCAGCGTCCCCTTTGGGGAAAATCAGACGCCAATAGGGAATGAGGCTTTCCCAATCATCATTGCCATAGGAGTTGAGATCGTCTATGAAGTCCACGCGCTGAACATCGGTGGGTTTCCAAAGCACTCTTTTGTCAATCGGCAGGATACTGTAATTTTGAAGTTCGCAACGATCCGCGCCCTTCCTCTTTGCCCACATCTCATAGATGGCCTCCTGGGTGGTGAGCTTCCCAGCGGGGATCATGCTCACGATGGTGGCGAACATCTGCCTGTCCAGATAGACCAGTTTCTTTGCCGCGGGGATATGTTTTTCGGGCAGCTCACTTTCAAAATTTTTCATCAGGCCACCTCCGCTGTCAAACCATATTCGACAAAATTATACCATTATTTCCGTTCCACCACAACAGGAAATCTACATAGCCGGGAGGTTTTCATCTGAAAATCTCCCGGCTATTACTATCTGAAAAAGGAGTTGAACGAGCATGACAAACGAGCAACTGCTGACTGCACTGTATGAGAAGATGGCCGCAGAACAGGCGCAGTACCGGCAATGGCTGCTGGGCCAGCCCCCGGCGAAATCCTGAACCACGCTTATGAGTACACCATCCGAGAGGACATCGTGATGGGGATGGAGGAACTGGAGCTGACGGACGCCCAGGCCAAGGCCCTCCTGAAATCCCGAACCCCGCTGGCGGACCTTTATGATGCGTGGGGAAAGGTGGAAACCCACCACATGGATAACATCAGAGAGGTGATTGAGAACCGCGCCAACGATGTGATACGCTCTGAAAAAGGAAAAGGGCCAGCGGGAGGCGCGGTGATGGGCTACGTCACGCCGGAGCAGATCGCCCAGGCCAAGGAGATGGACCTGCTGACCTACCTGCGGAGCTATGAGCCGGACAATTTGGTGCATTTTTCGGGGAACACCTACTGCACCCGTGAGCATGACAGCCTGAAAATCAGCAACGGCAAGTGGAACTGGTTTTCCCGCGGGATCGGCGGCAGGACGGCCCTGGACTATCTTATCAAGGTCCAGGGCTTTTCCTTTACCCAAGCGGTGGAGACCCTTGTTGGACGGGCGGCAGTTTTGCCGCCCGTTTCCCATGCCCCCAAGCCTGATCTGCCCCGTAAACTGGTCATGCCGGAGCTGAACAGCAACAACGACCGGGCGCTGAACTACCTCATGGGCCGGGGCATCCACCCTGTCATTCTGGACTACTGCCTGGAAAACAAGTTACTGGCTGAAACAAAAAAGTACCATAACGCCCTGTTCGCCGGGTATGACCGGGCTGGCAAGCTGACGATGGGCGACTTCAAGGGGGAGGTGACGGGCAGCGACAAGCACTACTCCTTCCTGCTGGCCGATGACCCCAGCGCCGGGGGCGTCCACCTTTTGAGAGCGCCATCGACGCCATGAGCTACGCCACCCTCCTGCTGATGTCTGGCCGGGAGTGGCGGCAGACCCCGCTTCTCTCCTTGGCTGGCGTCTACCAGACCAAGCGGGAGATCGTGGTGCCTGTTGCCCTCAGCCGGTATCTTCAGGAGCATCCCAACGTCCAAACCCTGCGCCTTCACCTGGACAATGACGAGGTGGGCCGGGGCGCGGCGGCGGGCATTATGGGCGGTTTGAAAGGCCGCTATGAGGTGCTGGACCAGCCCACTCCCAGCGGGAAGGACGTGAACGAGTTTTTGCAAAGACGGCTGGGACTTTATCAGCGAAAGGAGGAATGGAGCCGATGAAGGACTATCAGGGCATGAAGATCATTGGCATTGACAGCGGCTACGGCAACATCAAGACCGCCAACTGCTGTTTTCCGGCAGGGCTGGCGGGCCATGACGCCGAGCCGGTGTTCAGGACGATCTGCTGGTCTACGGCGGGCGCTACTACCTGATCGGGACGGGCCACAAGGAGTTTGCCGCGGACAAGACCGGGGATGACGACTATTATATCCTCACCCTGGCGGCGGTGGCCCGTGAGCTGAACGTGTACGGCCTGACCGCCGCCAAGGTCCGGCTTGCGGTGGGCTTGCCCTCACCTGGGTAAGCCGTCAGCGGGAGGACTTCAAGGCGTACCTCACGCGGGACCGGGACGTGGGCTTTACCTTCCGGGGAAAACCCTACCGGGTGGAGATCGCGGGCGTTGACGTGTTCCCCCCAGGGCTTTGCGGCGGTGGCAAGTCAAATCAGGGACTTCCAAGGCGTGAATATGCTGTGCGACATCGGCAACGGCACCATGAACATCATGTTTATCAACGACAGGAAGCCCGCCGCCGACCGAATGTTTACGGAGAAGTACGGCACCCATCAATGTATGCTGGCGATCCGGGAGAACGTCATGCGTGTGCATCATGCCACGGTGGACGATTCCATCATCAACCGGGTGCTGCGCTTTGGCACGGCGGACATCCAGGAGGACTACCTGAACACCATCCGGGAAACCGCCGCGGGGTACGTCCGCGAGATCTTCCGCATCCTGCGGGAGCGCGAATACAACCCCGCCCTCATGCGGCTTTATGTGCTGGGCGGCGGAGCTGCCTGATCCGCAACTTTGGGAGTATGATGCGGACCGTGTGACCATCAACGAGGACATTTGCGCCACGGCCAAGGGCTATGAGTACCTGTGCGAGATGGCGCTCCGCAAGGGTGGCGGTCCCCATGCAGCGTAAGAAGATGACCCTCCGCTTTGACCTTGACCGCCCGGAGGACAGGCGGGCGTGGGAGTACCTGCAAAGCCTGAACGCGGCGTCCATGAACAAGGCGGTGCTGGGTATCATCAACGAAGCGGAGCGGACCAGCCGGATGAAAGACACACTCCGCGGCGTCATCCGGGAAGAACTGACCGCCGCCTTGACCGGGCTTTCTTTTCAGCCTGTGCCAGTGGAGCCGGTCTGTGCGGACGGGGTGGATGATACCATCATGGGCTTTCTGGAGAATTTCACTTGACGGCAAAAGTGCCGTCATTTTTTGAGCGTAAACAACCATAACGGCAATTCTGCCGTCACCATCTGAAAAAAAGGAGTTGTGACCCCATGCAAGCGAGAATCCCCGGAGCAAGCCACCTCCCAAGCCCGCCCGCCGTATTTCCCCAGCGGAGTGGGCGTGGCTCGACCACATCAACCGCCAGCTTGCGTATGACGAATATATGCAGGCCAAGCGGGAGTTTTGGCTGGCCGAGCGTCCGCCCAAGCGGAAAGACGGGTAGGCGGACACCAAGCCCGCACGTTCTCCCGCGCCGCAGGCGCAGAGGGCGGCGTTGTCTTAGCAAGCAACGTCTTTGCTACAGCAAAGACAGCTTGACGGGGCTTGCCGCCCCTATGACCCCGCATTTTCGACCGAATTTCCAGAAAGGAGCGTTTCATTTGAGAAAGCGAAACTGCCGCGTCGTCGTCTATTTCTCCAAGGACGAGCTGGACGCGCTGACGAAAAAATCCGCAAGTCCCGGCTCTCGCGGGAGGGCTTCATCCGCGCCGCCCTTGCCGATAAGGAGATCAGGACGGGCCGACCGCCGACGTGCCTGTGCTGATCCAAGAGGTGCGGCGGGTGGGGAGCAGCCTCAACCAGATCATGAAGCGGGCCAACGCTATCGGCCTGCTGGATGTTCCCCCAGCTCCACAAGGAGCTGACCGACCTCCGCACGGTTGAGAAACTGATCGTGGACTCCTACACCATGCCCGACTGATATGGCCGTGACCTCCATCTGGCCCATCAAGGGGCGCGTGGACAGGGTGATAAACTACGCCCGGAACCCGGAAAAGACCACCGAGGCCAGCTATGAGGAACTGGCGTCCCTCCACGCCGTTGACAATGTGGTGGAGTACGCCGCCAATGAGATGAAACCGAGCGCCGCTCCTATGTGACCTGTTTGAACTGTGAGGAAGATACCGCCGCCCATCAGTTTATCGAAACGAAAAAGCTATGGCAGCGCATATCGGGCCGGGATAAGATGGGTGGCCGCGTCTGCTTTCACGGCTATCAGTCTTTCAAGGCCGATGAGGTGACGGCGGAGGTGGCCCATGAGATCGGCGTCAAGCTGGCGCAGGAGCTATGGGGCGACCGCTTTGAGGTGGTGGTGGCCACCCACTGTAACACGGGCCATTATCATAATCACTTTGTTTTGAACTCCGTTTCATTTGCTGATGGGCTGAAATTTGATAATACTCCCTGCCGACTATGCCCGTATGCGGGAGGTGTCGGACCGGCTCTGCCGGGAGTACGCGATCTCCGTCATTGAGCATCCCAGCGGCAAGGCCAAGCACTACGCCGAGTGGCAGGCGGAGCAGAACGGCAAGCCCACCCACCGGGGCAGCATCCGGGCGGACATTGACCGGGCCATACTCGCCTCCACCACCGAGCGCGACTTTATCCGGGTCATGACCGAGATGGGCTACCAATTCAAGACCCACGGTAAGGGCGGCAAACCGCTGAAATATCCGGGACTGAAACCGCCAGACGCGGATGGATACTTCCGCTTTCACAAGCTGGGCGAGGGCTACACGCTGGAAGAAATCAAGGCAAGGATTTTACAAAACCTCCGAAAGCAAGTCCCGTTCCCGGAGGCGGAGCGGAAACCGCCCCGGCACTATCATTTGCGGGGCAAGCCCCGAAAGAAAGTCACCGGCCTGCGGGCGCTGTACTTCCGTTACTGCTACGAACTCCACATCATCGTCAAGCGACCAGCATCCGTCAAGCGGGTATCTTTTTTGTTGCGTGAGGACATCGCCAAGCTGGACCGGCTGGACGCGGAAACCCGGTTTTGGGCAAGCGGCACATCGGCACTATGGGGCTGACCGCCTGCCGGGAGCAAGCGTCGGCGGAGATCAACAACCTGACCGCCCAGCGGCAGGAACTCCGTAAAGAGTTGCGGCGGCTCATGCGCCAGGGCGATGCCATAGCCGCCGATGAGGTCAAGGGCAAAATCAGTACCATTTCCAGCCGTCTGAAGGAGCTGCGAAAGGAGGTGGTCTTATGTGACGGCATCGCCCAGCGTTCCGGGCAGGTCAAGGAAAAGCTGGAACGCCTGTTAAGTCAGAAGGAAACTGATCGAAAGGAGTTGAACGAGCATGAGCTATTCAGGCGACGCGGCGGAGCAAGTCGTGAGGATGTCGCTGGAAACAGGTGAGGTAGCGGTCAAGCTGGCCGGTTCAGGGGCAAAACAGCTTGCCATCCTGCTGTACGCCATCCTGCGGGAGCAGAAAGAAACCAAAGGGCAAGACCCGTCTGACCAATATGCTCCGCAGCGGCAAGGAGTTGAAGGTGTTCGCGGTCAAGGACACCGACCTGCGGCGCTTTTGCGTGGAGGCCAAGAAGTACGGCGTCCTCTACTGCGTCCTCAAAGACAAGGACGCCACGGACGGCATCACCGATGTGATGGTGCGGGCCGAGGACGCCAGCAAGATCAACCGCATTTTTGAGCGGTTCGATCTTGCCACCGTGGATATGGCCAGCGTCAAGAGCGAGATCGAGCGTGACCGGGCGGAACAACAGGCGGACGCCCCCGAAACGCCAGCGGCGGGGCCGATGACCGAGCAGGAAACCGAGGACCTGCTGGACGCGCTGCTGGCCCCAGCCCCGGCCCCGGAGCAGGAACAGGCCCCGGAGGGGGGAACTGTCCAGCCAGCAGGAGGGTGAGTTGCCCGTCCCGGAGCGCACAGCCCCAGAGAAGGAAACGGACGAGCAGTTTTTGGAGAAGCTGCTGGGATCGTCCCCCACCCCGGAGGAAGGCCAGACCCAAAACCCCACCGGGGGCCGGACCGAGAAATCCCGTCTGTCCGAGCCTACCTCAAAGCCCAAAGAGCCAACCGCACAGGGTATCTCTGATCCGCCGGGGCGTTCCCGCCCCCTCCGTCCGGCAGGAGCTGAACGACATCAAGGCGGAGCAGCGAGAGAAAGCGGCCTCCAGGGAGCGGGCCAAGCCCACCAAGGGGCCGAAACACATGGCCCCGCGCAAGTATAAGCCAAAAAGGTTAAAGGAGCGGTAAAACATGGAAAACTACGATGATATTTTCAGCGGCACCACGGACCGCCGTGATGACGGCCAATTCGACAAGGATGCGTGGGCGGCGAAAAAGCAGGCGGAGCGCGACGGCGTTTACGCCATGATCGACAACTATGCCACCGAGATGAGCGGCACGGGCGACCTGTTCCAAGCCTACCTTGATGTGCAGGCCCGTTTTGACCGCTACTCCGTGAGCAACGCCATCCTGATCGCCGCCCAATGCCCGGAGGCCACCAAACTGGCGGACTTCGACACCTGGAAGGCCAGCGGCCTCTCTATATCAGGCGGGGCGCGGACGCCATCACCATTCTGGAACCCGGAAAGGAGTACACCCGCGAGAAGGACGGCTCCACCGGCGTGTTCTATGACCCCAAGAAAGTGTTTGATATTTTCAAACCAACTCCCGCCAACAGCCCGCCCCCCGCCGTGGTCCGTGACGGGCGGCTGCTGTTGAAGGCCCTCATTCACAACGCCCCTGCAAGGTTGCCATTTCAACAGCCTGCCGGAGAACCTTGCCGCCATGTACCAGCCGGAGCGGAAGGTGGTGCTGGTGCGTCCCGGCATGGACGCTCCCACCCTGTTCCGCGGCGTGGCCCAGGGTTGGCCCGCGCCCATCTGGACAAGGGCGGCTATGAGTGCCGGAACCCCGACTTCGTGGCATACAGCGTGTCCTATATGCTGTGCAAGCGAAACGGCGTGTCGGTGGAGGGCTTCTCCTTTGACCGTTTGCCGGGGAATACGGCCAGATGGACGCGCAGTCCCTCCGGGCCGAGGCGGGCGTGATCCGGGACGTGGCCGGGGGAGATCACCGCCGACATGAACCGGCTTTTTTGCCGCCCAGGAGAAAGCGCAGAAAAACCGTGAAGGCGGCGCGAGATAAGGAGGGCGCTCTATGCGTGAAGAAAAATGCGTGGTCACGCTGGACAGCCAGGAACAGCGGCTCATGGTGAAGGGGCTGACCGGCTTTCGCAACGACGCGATCCGGGAGGGCAAGCCCACCGAGGATGTGGACGACCTCATTCTCAAAGTCATTGACGCGCCCCCAAACGGAAAAGGTGGTGGACCGACCGTGAGGGAAGATAAGTTTTCAAGTCCCGGCTCGTTCTCTACGCCTGCGGCATTATCCCCGCCGTTTGGCTGGGACTGCTTATCGCCCCGGCTGTGCCGGGGGCCTCCCGTCGATCATCAAGGCGTTTCCCGCGGCGATAAACGACCCTTTTCATATCACACTTTGCGAGGGCAGTTTCAAAACTGCCCTCATTTTTATTCTGTGCTACGGGCTGGGCATCGGTGTCTACCTCTCCACCGACCGCAACTACCGCAGGCGGGAAGAACACGGCAGCGCCAAGTGGGGCAGTCCCGCCGCCCTGAACAAGAAGTACGCCAGCCGGAAGATCACCGAGAACAAAATACTCACGCAAAACGTGGCTATCGGGCTGGACGGGCGAAAGCACCGGCGCAATCTCAACATTTTATGCTGCGGCGGCTCCGGCGCGGGCAAGACCCGGTTTTTCGCCAAGCCCAATGTGATGAACGCCAGCACCAGCTATGTGTGCCTGGACCCCAAGGGGAGCTGCTGCGGGATACCGGCAATCTGCTAAAGACCAAGGGCTACGACATCAAGGTAATCGACCTTATCAACATGGAGAAAAGCCATTGCTATAACCCCTTTGTCTACCTCCGCAACGATAACGACATCCAGCGGCTGGTGACGAACCTCTTTAAGAACACCACGCCAAAGGGCAGTCAAAGCCAGGACCCGTTTTTGGGATCAGGCGGCGCAAATGCTCCTGCTGGCGCTGGTGTTCTATCTCCACTATGAGGCCCCGCCCGACGAGCGGAATTTCCCGATGGTCATGGAGATGATACGGGCCGGGGAGGTTCGGGAGGACGACGAGGATTTTCACTCGCCCCTGGACGAGCTGTTTGACCGCCTGGAAATGCGGAACCCGGAGCATATCGCCCTGAAATACTACCGTTCCTATCACTCCGGCAGCGCCAAAACCTTGAAGTCCATTCAGATCACGCTGGTGTCCCGGCTGGAAAAATTCAACCTGGAATCGCTGGCAAGCATGACGCAGACGGATGAGATGGAATTGTGGAGTTTGGGCGAAAAGAAAACCGCCATCTTCGCGGTCATCCCGGACAACGACAGCTCGTTTAATTTCATTGTCGGTATGCTTTACACCCAGCTTTTTCCAGCAGCTCTACTATCAGGCGGACGTGGTACACGGCGGCAGATTGCCCGTCCATGTGCATTTTGTCATGGACGAGTTCGCCAACGTCGCCCTGCCTGATGAGTTTGACAAGCTGCTGGCAACCATGCGGAGCCGGGAGATCTCCGTGAGCATCATCATCCAGAACCTCGCCCAGCTAAAGGCGCTCTTTGAGAAACAGTGGGGAGAGCATCGTGGGCAACTGCGACGAGTTTTTGTATCTCGGCGGAAATGAACAGTCAACCCACGAGTACGTTTCCAAATTGCTGGGGAAGGAAACCATCGACACCAACACCTACGGCCAGTCCAAGGGGCGCAGCGGCAGCTACTCCACCAACTGGCAATTATCGGGCCGTGAGCTTTTGACGCCGGACGAGGTGCGGATGCTGGACAATCAGTTTGCCCTCCTGTTCATCCGCGGGGAGCGGCCCGTCATGGATCGCAAGTACGACATTTTGAAGCACCCCAACGTGAAGCTGACCACGGACGGCGGGGCCGGACCCTACCGGCACGGGGAGGATACCCGGAGCGTCGCGTCCATCCGGCTTGACCCGGAGCTGCTGAAACAGGCGGTAAAGCCAGAGGACGCTGAAACACACGACTTCCTGCTTCTCACCGAGGAAGAACTGGAAGAAGCTATTCAGAAATTGGAGGTAAAACAACATGAACATCATCAAAAAAGAAGAATGAGGGCCGTCTGCCTATGCCCGGTAAGGTGAAAAAGGGCTTTCGCTACTACTGCACCCTCGTTGTGGCGGTGGCCCTGATGGGCTGCTGCACCATGACGGCCTTCGCCGCCGACGATCCGCTCACCGTTATCAACAACCTGTCCGACTTCATCTTCGGCCTGATCCGCGCCGTGGGCCTGATCCTGCTGGGCTGGGGCATCGTCCAGGTGGGCCTCTCCCTCCAGAGCCACGACCCGTCCCAGCGTTCCAACGGCTTTTCACCCTGGCGGGCGGCGTTATCATAACTTTTGCAAAGGAGATTTTGACCCTTATCACCGGCTGATTTTGCAAAGCTATCCGAACACACGGGGCAAGCCTGCACAGCGGGCTTGCCCCAAAAAAGGAGGTGCTTTGCGTGTCGGATAATTGGGTCGTGCAAAACCTGGAAAATGCGCTGGAGGTCTGGAACGGCAAGTTGAGCGAGATCTGGCAGCTTATCACGCAGTCCCCCAGGACTTCAAGGGCGGTGCGATCTGGGCGTGGTGTCCAGCATCAACGGCGCGCTCGAGGCCATCGGCTACGCCCTGCTGGTGCTGTTCTTTGTGGTAGGTGTGGTCAAGACCATGGGAAGTTTTGCAGAATTGAAGAAACCCGAACACGCTATAAAACTGTTTGTCCGCTTTGCGCTGGCGAAAGGTCTTATCACCTATGGCATGGAGCTGATGCTGGCCCTGCTGGACATCATTCAGGGCGTCGTGTCCTCCATTATGAACGCGGCGGGCTTCGGCGCTCCGTCGTCCACCGTCCTGCCCGCCGAGATCGTGACCGCCATCGAGGACTGCGGCTTTTTGAGAGCATCCCCCTTTGGGCGGTGACGCTGATCGGCGGGCTGTTCATTTGGGTGCTGTCCTTCGTGATGATTTTGAGCGTCTACGGGCGCTTTTTAAGATGTATATGTACGCTGCGCTGGCCCCTATCCCCCTGTCCAGCTTTGCCGGGGAACCCAGCCAGAACATCGGCAAGAGCTTTCTCAAAAGCTACGCCGCCGTCTGCCTGGAGGGGGCCGTCATCGTGCTGGCCTGCATCATCTTCTCCGTGTTTGCCAGCTCTCCGCCCACCGTTGACCCCAGCGTGGCGGCGGTTTCCATGGTGTGGAGCTATGTGGGGAACTGACGTTCAATATGCTCATTTTGGTGGGCAGCGTGAAGATGGCCGACCGCGTTGTGCGGGAAATGATGGGATTGTAAGGAGGACCGATCATGAGTTTTGAAGATGAATACCGGGCATTGATGGCAAAACCCATTGATGAGATCAAGGAGGATATTTTCTTCCGCTATGATAATTTCGGGATGAGCCGTGGTATGAGGACGTTCAGATGTATCGGGCGGTTGGTATCTGCGTACCCGCGGCGGAACACGCCCTGCAAGTCCGCAAGGCGTTGAAAATCCTGGGATACGCCACCCACACCACCGTCCGGGACGGTACGACCTACGTTGTCCCCGGCGAGGTGCGGCAGGCCGTACAAGAGCCGAAATCGAAAACCCACCATGACCGGGAGAGGTAACGCGATGAAACGCTTTTATATTTTCAAGGATGGAACGCAGGTGGGCAGCACTGTCACCAGAGAGCAGGCGATCTATATGATCCGCCAGCACCAGGAGCTTGAAACCCATCCTCTTTTGAAGGCGGAATTCAGCATCATCGCGGGAGAGGAAGAATTTATCCCCTACCCCTCCCAGCGGAAACGGCCCGCGAAAAAGCGGGATATGGAGCGATAGGAGGTATCGTTTTGGAAGTCAAGATCAACCGTGAGATACGCAACTACACGGAGAGTATGTTCTTCGGCCTGTCTATGCGGCAGTGTGTCTTTTCCCTGCTGGCGGTAGGCGTGGCCGTGGGGCTTTACTTTCTGCTGAAACCCTACGTCGGCACAGAAACCGTGTCCTGGATGTGTGTTCTGGGCGCGGCCCCCTTCGCCGCCCTGGGCTTTTTTCACCTACCATGGCATGACCGCCGAGCAGTTTTTGTGGGCGTGGCTGCGCTCGGAGCTGCTGGAACCGCGGGAACTGCGGTTTGAATCGTCCACGCTGTACTACGACCTTTTGAAGTCCAACATGGAGAAACGGGAGAGGGAGGAATACAAACGCCATGATTAAGAGTATCAAGGCCATCATGCGGCAGGACAAAGAGCGGTACGTCATCCCCGCAGGGTGCAGGACGTAATTCCCATCCAGTGTATATGGGCGGACGGCATCTTCCGAGTAGGCAACAAGTTTTCCAAAACCTGGCGTTTCACCGACATCAATTACAAGGTGGCAAGCCGGGAGGACAAGGAATCCATGTTCCTCACCTACTCGGAGCTGTTGAACAGCCTGGACAGCGCCGCCACCACCAAGCTGACCATCTGCAACCGCCGTCAGAGCCAAGCAGACTTTTGAGCAGTCCGTCCTCATGGCTATGCGAGGGGACGGTCTGGACAAGTACCGCCAGGAGTACAACCAGATGCTCATTGACAAGGCGACCGGGGCCAACGGCATCACCCAGGAGAAGTTTATCACCGTGTCCATCTATAAAAAAGACATTGAGGACGCCCGCACCTACTTTTACCCGGATCGGGGCCGACCTGACCGCCCGTTTCGCCGCCCTCGGCTCCAAGTGCGTGGAGCTGGACGCCAACCACCGGCTGCGTGTCCTCCACGACTTCTACCGGGCCGGGGACGAGGGCAGCTTTCACTTTGATATGGCGGACATGGCCCGGAAGGGCCACGACTTCAAGGACTATATCTGCCCGGACGGGATCGAAAAAAAGAGCGACTATCTGAAGCTGGGCGACCGCTATTGCCGGGTGCTGTTCCTGAAGGATTACGCCAACTATATCCAGGACGAGATTGTGTCGGACTTGACCGACCTCAACCGCAATATGATGTTGTCCATCGACATCCTCTCTGTCCCCACCGATGAAGCCATGCGGGAGGTGGAAAACCGGCTGCTGGGTGTGGAAACCAACATCACCAACTGGCAGCGTCGCCAGAACGCCAACAACAACTTCTCTGCTGTGGTCCCCTACGATATGGAATTGCAGCGCAAGGAAAGCAAGGAGTTTTTGGATGACCTCACCACCCGCGACCAGAGGATGATGCAGGCCATTCTCACGCTGGTCATCACCGCCGACAGCAAGCAGCAGCTTGACAGCGACACGGAGAAGATATGCTCCCTGTCCGGGCGGTGCCAGTTGGCGGTACTGAAATACCAGCAGATCGACGGTTTGAACACCGTCCTGCCCATCGGGGTACGGAAAATTGATGCTTTCCGCACCCTGACCACGGAACCCTTGCCGTGTTCATGCCCTTTAAGGTGCAGGAGATCATGGACCGGGGCGGCATCTACTTTGGGGGAGAACGCCATTTCACACAACCTTATCATGTGCAACAAGGCTAACCTGCTCAATCAGGCGTCCTTCCGGCTGGGCGTCCCCGGCTCCGGCAAAGTCCTTCAGTGTGAAAGAGGAGATCGCTTTTCTCATTCTCAACACAGACGATGATATTCTGATCGCGGACCCGGAGGGGGAATACGCCCCGCTGGTGGAAGCTATGGGGGAACATCGGCACCGTAGTCCATTTGGCGGCGGGCGGGAAAGACCGGCTCAACGCCATGTATATGGTGGACGGCTATGGTGAGAACGACCCTATTGTGGTCAAGTCCCAGTTTATCATGTCCCTGGTGGAACGGATCGACCCCAAAGGGCGTGGGGGCAAAGCAGAAATCCATCATCGACCGCTGTACGGGCAAGCTGTACGAGGACGCGGAGCGATCCGGCATGGTGCCGACCCTGCCACCCTCCGGGAGAAGCTGCTGGATCAGCCGGAGGATATGGCCCACGATATTGCACTTGCCCTGGAATTGTTCACCACCGGCTCCCTGGACATCTTCGGGCATAAAAGCACCGTGGACCTGGACAAGCGGGTGGTGGTGTTCGACATCCACGGCCTGGGCGAACAGTTGAAGCCCATCGGCCATCTGGTCATCACCGACACCATGCTCAACCGCGTCACCCTAAACTGGAAGAAGGGCAAGCGTACCCACGTCTTTATCGACGAGTTCCACGTCATGTTTGAGAACGAGTTTTCAGCGGCCTTTTTTCAACTGCGCGTGGCGGCGCTTCCGCAAGCGCAACGCCTTCCCGACGGCCATCACGCAGAACGTCGAGTACCTGCTCGACTCCGTGCTGGCCTCGACGATGCTCTCGAACTCCGAGTTCATCGTCATGCTCAACCAGGCGGCAAGCGACCGGGAGAAGCTGGCGCGGCTTTTGAATATCTCCACGGAGCAGATGGGCTACATCACGAACGCCGATGCCGGGTGCGGGCTTATCAAATACGGCTCCGCCCTGGTGCCATTCGTGAACCGTTTTCCCAAAAAATACGGAACTGTACCGCTTGATGACCACCCGGCCCGGTGAGGGCCGCTTTTCCGGGGGGCAGACATGACGCCTGCCCCTCCTTTATGGAAGAAGGTGTGAAAATGCCACTGAAAATCAAGCCCCTGCCACCTGCGGGCGGCGAGGGAGTATGTGGGCCAGCACCACCGGCACAGCATCCCGCCTGTTGGGGGAAGTTTGCCGTGGCCTGCTATGATGGGGACCGCCTGTGCGGCGTTGCTATCTGTGGCCGGCCCGTTGCCCGGTATCTGGACGATGGGCTGACCCTTGAGATCCTGCGCTGCTGCACGGATGGGACTGACAACGCCTGTTCCAAGCTCTACGGAGCCTGCTGCCGTATCGGGTTTGATATGGGCTATGAGGGCGTCGTCACCTATACCCTGGCGACCGAGGGCGGGGCATCCCTGCGGGCCTGCTGGCTTTGTCTTTGACGGCATAGCCGGGGGCCAGGTGTGGACGGGCCAGCGCCGCAGGGACTACTATGTGGCCCCTGCTGAGTGGAAACACCGCTGGATGAAAAGACGAGCGGGTGTGAAGCCATGAGTAAGATCAAGACCCGTGAAAAGACGAAAGACATTAAAGTGCTGGATAAATCCGCCATAATCGGCCAGCGCATGAAAAGTTCCTTCCTCCGTTCTCAAGCGGAACGCGGAGGCCCTGATGGATGACCGGCAGGCCACGCCCAATGAGTATGCCACGGACAAGACAGGGCTTGCCGCGGATGATTTGGCCCACGATGCGGCAAATGTGGCTGCGTCCGGCACGAAAACGGCGGTGCGACAGGGTCGGAAGCTGTTGCAGCGCCAGCGGGAGAAATGGGCGGCAGAAAAGCGCCAGGAGAATACGGCCCCCGCTGAACAGTCCCACTCCCCTGGACCGGCCCAGGGATAGCCCCGTATGCGCACACCCGCAGCGAAACGGAGGGACAGCCCCAGAGCGCCAGCGCCTTCCACAGCATAAGTGCATGATGGAGCATCCACCCACCCAGGCCGGCATAGAGCGCCCAACGGATACCACAAGCCCTTATGTAGAGAGGGGTCGGGCCTTTGCCAAGAAGCAGGCCGAGTGGAATCAGCAGGTCAAAAAACAGGCCGTCCCGCCTGATCGGACGCCGCATATTAAGAGCCCAGACGCCGTCCAAGCGTCCCGGCAGAAGGAACTCCCCGTAAAAACAGCAAAGCAGCCCGCCCAGGCTATGGGGCAGGCCGCGAAGGAACACCATCAAGCGCGCCCAGCGAACGATTAAAACTGCCCAGCATACCGCCAAGACTGCTCCACGCACGGCAAAAACCGCCATCAATACGGCGGATCATACAGCAACGGCGGCTCGGAAAACGGCACAGGCTGCTACAAAGACCGCGAGAGCGACCGCCCAGGCCGCCCGCGTCACAGCAAAGGCCACCGCCACCACCGCAAAAGCCGCCGCAAAGGGCGCTTCTGCTGCGGCAAAGGCGCTGCTTGCATCCATTAAGGCGCTGGTGACTGCTATTGCCGCTGGAGGATGGGTTGCCATCCTTGCCATTGTGGTGATCTGCTTGATTGGCCTGATCGCTGCCTCTCCCTTTGGCATCTTCTTTTCTGGTGAGGACAGCGGCACGGGCCAGACCATGCCCACCGTTGTCCGGGAGATCAACTTGGAATACGAGAGCAAGCTGGGAGAAATTGAGAGCAGCGCCGCACATGACCGCCTGGAACTGTCCGGCTCCCGTGCTGTCTGGCCCGAAGTGTTGGCTGTCTATGCTGTGAAAACTACCACCGACCCGGACAATCCCCAGGAAGTCGCCACGATGGATGATGGGAAAAAAGGACTTCTGAAAGAGATATTTTGGGCCATGAACGAGATCAGCCACCGGACAGAAACGGCGACCACC